>Ga0126342_10001858_pt1 | contig 31307 bp, 18 predicted proteins | sample Cyp1metagenome_FD_92528 | JGI IMG/M metagenome (GOLD analysis project Ga0126342, IMG submission 92528) | Coral microbial communities from Lord Howe Island, Old Settlement Bay, Australia - Cyphastrea 1 metagenome | ecosystem: Host-associated > Invertebrates > Cnidaria > Coral ...
CACATATACATATACCTATATATATACATACATATATATATATATATATACATATATATATATATATATACATATACATATATATATATAGACATATGTATATATGTGTATATCCCACATATATCTCATAATATCCTCAATAAATCTCCCATTAAATCACCATGTTGAACGGTGAAATTCATGGCACAGCTGCCGAGGCTCTGCCACTGAAGTTGAAGGCCCAAGACCTGCGATCCCAGGAAAAAGTGAACAGTTTTCATCAGTTTTCATCAGTTTTCCAGTGAAGAATCCTCAAACATCCTCAAACTTCAAAGATCATCCAAGAATAAGAACTTCATTGATTGAAACAAATGCCAGCCGCCTCGATCTGGACACCTGCTGGCTCATGAATGCCTTGCTCTTTCCAACTCTGCCCGAAGTCCTGGCGCTGCAAGACGTAGCCACAAGAAACAGTTGGACAGATCAGGTGGACAGATGTGGACAGGACAGGTTGGGCAATCCGAAGCCGACCTATCCTGCAACATCTTGGAACGCCAAGAAAGGGGGACATACTGTAGCAAGACCATTCCATACATATGTAACCTCAGTGACTCAAGAAACGATGAAGAATGGCAACTGTCAACCAACTTGGCAGCTCTGGGCAGCTCTGGGCCGCCGTGCGCTGGTGTCTCTCGAAAGGCAGAGCTGCGCCTGGCCAAGTAGCAGAACAGCGCCGTGTCTCCGCAGAGCAGAAAGTCTGGCCGCGACACCTTGGCACAGCTTGACACAGGGCAACTGCCATGCCACGTAAACCGCATCTCCCAATCATGTCCCATATCTGTAACCATGCCGTAAGGCCACAACGATGCAACATGATGCAACAGTCATCAACAGTGTCTGGCCAGGTGGCATCTGGATCAGGATTTGCTTGAATGGCCTTGATCAGCGACATAGCCTCTGTATTCATATCTTCAACCTGCCATCGATCAGAAATTCCGCAAAAAGCTTCATCAAGGTTCAGCAAAAAGAGCTGAGTAAACGAAGATGCAGGGGCTGTTTTCATCGGTTTTCCACATAACATAATTGGGTACCATGATCCAAGATACCATGATCAATTTAAACTGATTTGACTTCCTGTTTCAACCTGCCTGAAGTGCTTGATCTCCGTCCAATGACCACCTGGCACGGCAACAACGATTTCTGCTGATGGCAACGAAAAAATCGCCATCGCCTGGTCATCCAGGAACGAAACCAATCCTTGGTGGCGTCGCCTTTGCAGCCGCTGGGCAGTCCTCACAGATCTGTGCACATTGGATGAGAATTATATCATCACAAATTACAATGAGTATAGTTCCTGTTAATCGGACAGACACCATTTCTGGGATGCTCTTTCCAAATATAAACGTAATATAGGTAAAGTTATATATATAATTTTACATAATATATATATATATAATTTAATATAGAGACAATATTAAGCAATCACCTTTTCTTGTAGGGTGAGCCAGTGGGCTCCTTTGCAGCCATAGAAGGCACCAGCAAAGATGGGACGGATGGAGATGCTCAAGGCCTTGATGCTTTGTGGGTTATCCATGGCAGTCCTTCCCATTGTAGGAACCTCCATGGATAACCATTCCCCATAGGATCCGTGTATGGTATATATGCTAACATTGGGGGTATATTGATGGTAAATGTTACCATATATAGCATACATGGATCCTATGGGTTCTTGTTGTAACTGCAGCTGTTTCTTTCGTTTCTTGTCACACCATTCGCTTAATTTACTTGGTCTTTTTCAGTGTTGATAGAAGTTGTGAAGGCGCTAATAGCCGCTTTCCGCCGGACTACTGGGTTTCCCCGGCAACCGCAGCGGATTGGATGCATTGCCAGACCTTACATCTGGAAGCAGCAGCTGCAAATCATACAATCTCTATGCTATTTGCTTTGCCAGTTCCTTCCCAATCTGCTCTTGGGCATTCTGCTAAGACTGATAGTGGTTTTGGCATTGAAACCGCGGAGTTTCCCTGAATCCTCGTAACTCTTCAGTTGGCACTGATTCACTATGACCCAACAGCAGGCGACAAGGAACAGCTTCACTTCAAAACCCGGGTGCCCGTGGGAGCAGGATACACCCTGCAGAAAATGCTCTCAGGCAGCTGCTGTGTTGGCAAAGGGTGCATGTTCACCTCCAAAGGGCAACGGTCGAAGCTAGCTCTGCCATGTGTGAAACATGTAAGCTCTAGCAGAACGCAGCGACTTGCATAGAAACAAAACAAGTTCGCATAGGAAAAAAATCGAAGGCAAACATGGGAAATGGATTGCAATGGATTGCAATGGAGAGGACGAATTCGGAGTCTCATCCAGTAGGCATAGGCAAACGTGGCCAAGTGACCGATGAAGAGCATCACCAAAGGCGCTCCATCTCTTCGTGCTAAGTTGATGCTGGAAGGAGAGGAAGCAAAGCACCCCTGAGCCAAATTGCATTGACTGCAGTGCAAAAGACTTGAGAACTGATTTGAACAAGGTCGAAAGTCGAAAACTTCACTTAAATTTCCATTAAAATTGGTTTATAAACATTTATAACCCCCATGAATTCTAGATATTTCTAGATCCCTACTGCCCTATAAATCCCAGTGACTGTCCTGGTGACCCGTTACACCTGGCGCCGAAAAAAAGCTCCGCCTGGTGGAGATATGGGTCACAGGGCTGGTAGCGCTGCGACAGATCTAAGGCGGATGGCCTCAGATGCGGAGAGCCATGGCTATGGCTCTTTTTCTGGTGAATGGTTAGTAAATGGTTAGTGAATGATTAATGGTTAGTAAATTGATAACCATTAACCATCAATATTTACGATATATGGTTAGTAAATTACCAGAAATATGGTATAGTATAACAGCATATATGGTTAGTGAATATAACAGCATATATGGCTTTATTTACTAACCATTTATGGCGTTTTTTCTGTTTTATTTACGATATATGGTTAGTAAATAAAACATCCATTTAATGCGAGTGGCATGGTTCTAAACGGGTTTCTCAATATTTACCCTCTGGTTATGACTAACAGTTCGAGATGAAAATTCGACCCATTTTTAATAAACCATCTATTTCTATGGGCCATCTATACCATGGCTATGTTAGTCATAACCAGAGGGTACGAACCATTTTTATCCATTTAACATGGCTCTATATGGCTCTATAGATGGAACAGTTGTTGGATCCCCTTCTTGGCACATCTGAGTCGCCCTGTGTTGGCAACGGCTGGTGCCGCTGCTCCCATAACCAATTCCTGGAGACGAAGATGACGGTTGGAAGGTGACAGCTTGTTTTTTAGTCTCGGTGGTGCTTATTCGCATGCGAGTACATGATCTTACAGTGAATAAGATTGCATTAAATCACATCACATAACAAACACATAATATGAGAATATATGAGACACAGATATTCAGATATTCCATCGTAACCCATATATATATATATCATATAATTACATTCATATACAATACAAAATAAACACGCATAAGATAACAATAGTCAATAGTCAATATGCGAGACATATATTTTGCTCATGGTGTGCAGTGGCTCACGCCGCGACCAAGCAGCAAATTCCAGTCAGCTGCGAACAGCACCACCGGCATAGTCCGGACCCAGCTCATCACTATACGTCTGTACATCCATAGATGAGCAGGTTTGGAAAAAGGTGCCGGGGATCTCTACAGTGGCATTCACTGGCAGATCGCGCAGTGTGTGCCAAAAAGACGTGGCTAGCGCGCCACAAAGGCTGGGGGGGTACTCTTTTAACACCATAGTGTTAAACTTCCCGTCTGTTCCCCTGCCAATGCTCACCGTCTTGGGGAGCTCATCTACAACCCTCCACTGTCTAATCTGCAATCCCAATGTGGGAAGATTCAATGCCAGAATCATCGTAGGCTTTGCTGAGACAGCTCCAAGGAGACCTTGTGCAAACTCCCAAAGTCTGAAACCTGGCAACTGCAGCAACAGTTGAAGGATTGATGTATTCCAAATCGAGGCCGACGTCGATTTCGGAGGTCTTGCTGGATGTTCCAGTGCTCCACAACCTCCCACATCATATAAGACAGTCATCATGATCAGACTGAAGAACATGAGTTGATTGCCAACCAAGATTTGGCGGATTTCACGCAAAGCTAAACTGGAAAATCCCCAAGGTTGCATGGCAGAGCGAAGAACCCTGGGACCATACCTAGCGTCTTCGCGCAGCAACTGCTCACGGGCTCTGCTCCATGTCTCACATGGAGGTCCACCTAAATAGGCAACAACCCAACCTCGTCTAGCTGCTGAGATCCAAAATTGTTGAACTGTCTCATCACTGACATCACCCCATTTCCTGTCCAAGATGATGTCAACTGACAAGGTGTGAATGACAATGCCAGGATGCGATGTAGTGATGGCGTCAAGGAAGAATTGAAAGTCTCCTTCACGACGCCTACCTGAAAACGCATGCAGGATAAAACGATGGACACCAAAACTGCGCGGCGATGGTTGTGTGGCCGCTGCTGGGCCTATGACGGCATTGTCACACTGCCATTCCAGATCAGCCACCGAACGCTCAGGCTTGACAGCAGTGTCCCGCTCTTGGAACCATGGCCATGTTGTGGGATCCACCAACTGTCGAATGCTGGCATCAAAGGCAGTCTGAGTCAAGCCAAAGGCGTCCAGGTCTTGCGCACCGGCATTCATCTGCAAACATTCCATTGTAAGCACAAATTGAGACCATGAGAGCGGCTTGGTACCTGCTCTCGCACGGATCTGCTGAAATTTGTCTGCCAATGAAATTTCTGAAATCAAAATCTCTGTACATTCACTGTAGAACTCTACATCAAAAGTTTCAACTGCACGGAGTCTGGGAGGAGGTAGACTAGGCCCCATGCTCGTCATAGGTGGGAGTAAGCCATCATGATTGTGGTCCATCTGGCGATTGAGTTGGGATTCATGCCCTTGCTGCGGAACACATCTATGTGGCTGACTTTGAAGGCTGCGTCTGCAACGCTCGGAATAACGTAAATGGTTGTGGAGTTTACCAAACGTGTAATATTCCTTCATGCAAACTTCACATCTGGTGTGATCAAAAAGATATCGGAGATCAGAAAGAGCTCCATGCTTCTTGAACATGTGCGCCCCTTCCCCTCCTTTGGATTTGAAAGCTTGTTGGCACTGCATACAGCCAATTTTTTTCGTTGTCTCAGGTCCAGCATCTGGTCGATGACCATCCGGAGCAGGTAAGATATGCTCATGGTCATAAAGACAATCCAGAATACACTGATGGCCTTGTTGTACCACCCACTCATTGTGTCTCTGTAGGATGGAATGCTGGACAGCTCGCTTGATGAGACCTTTCCAGTAGGATTTGTGATACAGCCAGAGATACCGCCAGGAATCAAAGTGCTGGTCCGGCGCCACCAAACTGGAACTGCGTTCTAATTGCTGCCACATCCACATGAGGTCATCTCTGATCAGTGCGCACCACTCAGCATCACGATTGAGAAGGTCCCAGGAAACCACGTCTGAGCATGCATGGAGCGTACCAAGATATCGCAATCTTGCCTGTCTCAATAACTCTGTGGGAGACGGCAATTGCAACGTCTTGAGTATCCAGTCATCTGAATGCTTATCATCAGGTTTGCAACTAAGAAGCCTTCTATATAATCTCATAACAGCAGAATGGAGAAATTCTTTCGATTTCATGTCCTGGAGGACCCAGGATTCACATCCGTAGATAAGCTTACTGAGGATGAGGGTGTTGAAGAGCTGGACTCTCTTGCTGATCGCGATGGCTGAGTTTTGATAAATCACCTTTCGGTGAGTGTTGAAAGCAGTGTGGGCAATGGCCATGCGCCGCTTCATCTCCTGCCGATGATCTCCACCGTGATGGAGCAATCCGCCTAAATGCTGGTATTGGCCAACAACAGAGACAAAATGCGTGCCCGCTTCACTCATCACGGGGAGATGTCCAGCTGAATTGGGTCCAAATAACTGTTGCTTGGCTTTGCGCACTCCTCGTCCCCGCAACGAGAAGAGGATTTCAGTCTTCCCCTTTTTCAAATTCGGGGTCATTCCGAAACCGGTCAAAGTCTCCAACAGCAGTGAGGTCGTAATTCCTGCTTTGGTGATGAGTTCTCCAGGTGAGTTGGCCTTAATGCCGACACAGAGGTCATCCATCCAGACTGGGCCTGTGTAGGGAATTTGACGTCCAACTGGCTCGGAAACATCAAAAGGTTCAAACCTCTTCACATCTGTGATGAACTCTTGAAGGCCTGCATGACTCATCTGTTGCTGGAAGCATTTCATAACCCTAGCAAAAAGGTAACTGAAGATTACATCAGCAAAACAGTCTCCAGGCCTGGAGCCAACAGAGGTGTGGCAACAGTCTTCTTGTCCTTGAACTTGAAAATACGTGTCTGTATGTAGGGATCGCAAGACCCTCTGCATGTGTGATGGCAACTGTGCTTGGGCAATTGCACAGGGCTGCTTGAGATGCTCGTGTAAATCATGCAGCGTCTCAGGTGGCATGCCAAGCTTCTGAACGATTTGTGCAAGTTGCTGATCTGTATACTGGCCTCCAACAGCTAGTGGGCGCAGAACTCGATAAAATGCTTCTGTAAGGTCTACCATGAGCAGGGCAACGGACATACCTTGTCTCTGATGACTCCTCAGGTATGCTCTTGCTTCATGAAGTCCTAACGTGACGGGCACTTTCCTACGACCTCCTAGCTGTTGTGCACACAGGAACGTTTCGTAGAGCTGCGCTTGATGCTGTCGGACAGCCCGATGGAGAACTTTGCCCATGTGCGAGCTGATCAATAGTGATCGGTAAGAGGTCGGGTCCAATGATGAACCCTTCCCTTTGAAGGCTGGCACTAAAATGCCGCCCTTGTGGCACAAGGACTCTTGACCATGGACTACTAGCTTCATGAGGACACTATAGTATTGTTTGGCCAGGATGGTGGGACAGGCCTTGCAAAGTTCTGGCGGTATGGAATCTTGTCCCATTGCCTTCCCTTTCTTCACTCTCCTGAATGCAATTTCCAAATCCGTCAAGCTAGGCAAGTCATCAGGGCCCAGGGTCACTTGTTGTTGCTGAAACGCTTTTAGATTGGACTGCCAGGTAGAGATCAGGTCTGACCAGGGCATCCGGACACCTCCTTCCATCTGTCCGAAAAACTCGATCCACTCATTTTGGAGTTGATCCGGGCTTGTGCAGGCCTCACCTTGTGCATTAAGGAGCATCGGCAACGTCGGCTTCTTAAGACTTTTGAGGTTTGTGGATCCAATATGTTTCTTGATGAGCTGCAAGACGTCCATGGCTGACACATCCTCAGGCAAATCATGGAGGTCACGCTGAATAGCTGTGCAGCGCGCAGTTTTCAGTCTCTTCTTCAACTTCCTTGCAAGAACATGCAACTGCACCCCATGATAGAGCTTCCAGCAGGAGAGAGCCACATCATATCGGTGATATATATCTGCATATCCAGCACAATCTTGGCCCTTGACATGAGATTTCCACCCAACCCACGCAGCACGCAACAACTCGGCTCGGACTCGACCGGAAATGTCCTTGCCAATGCGTCGACATTGGAGTTTCTGGGCACGGAGATCCCATATATCAGCCGTGATGAAGCTCTTCTTAGCCTGATGTATGGCCTGTGGACAAGTCTGTTGGAGACAAGCAAGGAGATGCTGATTATGCATGTCAACATGGGATTGCACATCCTGAGACCATGGCGGAACAACATGTTTGCTGAGGCCAGACTGCAGTGTGGTGCCACAAATAGCATCGCGGTTGACACTCTGTCTTCTGCTGCGCTGGAGGGGAATCTGTTGCATTGCCTTCCATGAGAGTTCCGTCCCGGTGACAGCGTGATCCCAATGGCTATTGCCAAGATCAAACTCATCAATCACTCTAGAGAACATGCAATCACTGAGTCTGCTCGTGGGGACACACACGTGGTCGATGCAATGTTGCGTCAGGCCATCAGGGGAAGTCCATGTGGTTTGCGGCCCTTGATGACAGGAGAACGTGCCAGGCAGTCCCAGATTCCATGTTACAAGGAAGTCACGGAGGAGCTGTGTGGATTTGGATGGCAAAGTGCCTTGAGGTCCAACATGTATTGCATCTGTATGGCCTGGTGTGGCGTTTGCATCAATTAAGACATAAAGCTCAACATCCGCTGCGTGGTGGGTCAAGGTCTCCGTCAATTGGCACCACCATGCACTTCGGACCTCATCAGGATGTCCACTATGCGGCGCATGGGCAACGGCAATACAGGCATGCCACAATTCATGAGATATTTTTGCAATCAGCAATCTTGGGTCTGCATGAACCACGACAACATTTTGCTTATTCAGGTATTTGGGCTTGGTACCCACATTGGCAAACGGCTGTGTGAGATTGATCCATAACTCCACACCGTAGTGTCCTCCAGTACTACCTCCCCCTAATCTGAGAACATCATCACACTGCGAGCAAACAGTGCTCGACCTGGATTCTTGGATACCCAGGAAGAGCAGGTGCAATGCCTTCATCTGGTCTCGGATGTACTGAAGCTTGCCACTATAGCCATCAGGTCCATTGTGCAGCGAGTTAACATTTGCAGTCGCCAAGCTGATGCAATAGTCCACAAGACTTGAACGGAAGCTGCAAGGCACGGAGGCAGAACTGATTGCCGGCAGTGCGGGCGGTTGCACATCAAAGACAGTCCCTGTGAATTCAGGTAGACCAGCATCGGGGGTCACTTGCGTCCACAGGTGCTTCAGTGCATGTTTCCAGACTTTCATATCAATGTCCTGTCGTTTGTGATAGAAACTGCAATGTCTTTCACGCTTTGCTAACAGGTCGACTAAGTCGTTCCATGGGTCGTTACAGTGCCCACGGACATGCTGAATTGCAAGGCCATCAGCTAAGGCACCTTCAAGTCCTTGGAAGACCGCTCTGAGATTCAGGAAGGATTCATCTGAAATTTTGGCCCCATGGCGGCCATCAGCTTGGCATCCAGCAGTCTTGGAGTCCGTGCAAAACATGGTTGGTATGTTGCTGTTCTGAGCGAGCCGCCATGCTCCGCACCAAAACATGGCCTCTCTTTCTGCGGTTTCTGAACCCACACTTTGGGAACCGATGTGATGGCCAGCTTCAGGGTCATACAAAACTGGCTGGGCTGTCCAGCCAATGACATTGATTTTGGAACTACCATCTGCCACATATTGTTCAGCTAACACAACGAACGCCCATGTGTCTCCATGACCTTCTTGTTCAACCTGTGCTGGTGGCCGTCTTCTGTGCTCTGGTTGGGAGCTTCCATCAGCATAGATGACAAGCCGATCAATGTGTTCAAGGGGTTCACATTGCAGGAGTGCTCGACTAACATGCTCAGGCAAGTCCAGACCCTCAAACGACCGGCTCAGAATGTTAGAGGCTGACCTGAAAAAGGCATGAATTTGTTTATGATCTACACCGATGGACCAGGAGCATGAAACCTCTCTGTGCGTGCCTATTCGTGGGCCATATATTTCGGTCAAGTGTGAGATCATAGGCATCCTATCAGGCCACGGTGTCGGAGTCTTGGATGGAACCTGCGGCAGGAGTGGTGTCTGATACTTGAAAGTCACAAGCTGGCAATTCACTACCAATGATTGCATTTGGAGAATGACCGCTCGGTGATGTCCTTGCTTGTACAACCATCGCATGTGATCAAGGTCAGTACGCGGTGCTGCAGTCACATCATGATAGGTAAAATGAAACGGTCTGTCTGCTTCATCGATGTAAAATACATGCCATGCCTCCATGTGCGTCCAATGATCCAATAAAAGAAGAACATCAATCTCTGGACAGAAGTGCCAATCATTCAATTCTGCAGGTCTGGCCCAACTGCGAGCTTCATAGATCACTTGTTCTTCACTGGCATCTAGCGGAACTTCAATGAAGGTAGGCAAAACCACTGTGTCATGAGCAACAATCCGAACTACCCTACTCTTTCCATGTCTTGGTTGACATGAGTTTCTCTCCACCATTGCAGATCCGGCACATTCCACATCAGAGACATTTTCACGTACCTGATCAAGCAATTCATGGTAGTTAGCAACTACATGATGGCGAAGATGTGTGCGTGTTTGGAGCAGGTTCATGTGTGGACTTGGTGTTGGAGCCTCAGGTCTTGCTTGTGCCCGCTGTCTCTGGATACGTAGGTGAATACTACTACCTGATCTCCCTGGCCAAAGCTGACCCGGCAGCAGTTCACGATTCTGGATCCATGCCCGGCAACGGAGTGGCTGGTTGACCCACATACATGTGACATCATATCCACAGGTTTGTATGATATGTTCCAATTGAATGTGTCCATGTGTTGTGATGACCAGTCGCATCAATTGGCCATCATTGAGGGCCGTCATGACTGAATCTTCAACTGAAACAAGGTTTGAAACCCATGTCTCCCTGGGAGCCTGAATGAGGATCACATGTCCAATGATGCCTCTTTCCATTTGTGGAGGTGGTGGCAATACCACATTCATCTCTAGCGGGAATCGATGGTCAATGTGATCTCGCCAACGGCTACGAATGCTCTGTTCCCACTCCTGAAAAGCATGATCAAGCTGTACAGTACGGCTGTCAATGCTTGTCGGATACGCTTCTCGGTGATCCACAAACCACGTAAGGACGGATGCAGGTGCGGTCTCACTTTGCTGTGTGAAAACATGCTGACTCCAACATGCATGCAAGTCTTGAATGAACTCTGGTTGGGCTTCGATGGGCGAGCAACCTGGGTAAAAGATTGGTGCATTAATATTCAGCTGCGCACCTTGGCAGACCTGATGTCCTGCTTGATCAGAAGCCTCCGATTGTCCTCTACCGCTGGCTGATGGTTGCTGCATCAAGGACACAGCATCCATATGCTGCGTCACATCTTCAATGGGAGGTGTATCAGAAGGCATGGCACGCAGTTGCACATTAAAACCTGACAACAAGGGTTCTGGGATGGTGAGACTCAGCTCCCTTGGTCCATGACGGAAAGTGCATTCCCTTTGATGACAATACGGCCAAAATCCCAGGGTTTGAGCTGCCATCTGAAAACTGAGTGGGTTGGGGACGGCAAAGGCTCCTTGCATGATACCATTTTGCCATGATCCCATCAGTATACCTGTCAAGATGCCTGCACTTCGTCCTGGAGGGCATGCTTGCTCTAATAGGATGTGACATGCAACTTGACGACCTCGATTCTGCTGAGGCTGAGGGTGAATCATGCGGATAGATAACAGCACCCTAGGGTCCAAATGATCCCTCCAAGCATGGCGGAAATCCTCAATCCAGGTAATAGCTTGGCCTTCCAAACGAACTGGACGTGGCTGAACACAAGATTGATATCTGTCATGATGAATGTACCACGTCATGACATGTAGGAAGACAACCCCCTGGTGATGTTCATGAATGCCATGCGTGTCAAAGTATCCCGCCAGCTCATCAAACCAACGAAAGTCTCCATCATGTTTAGGCAATAACTTTCGCATGGGCATATGTGGCGGCAGCATCATGGGTATGTCAATGACATCATTGTTGGGACTAGGTTTTAGCTCCTGACGGGTTGATTCATTCTCATTGCACACTTTCGTCTGGAACAAAGAACCCTCATCCACGGCGTCCTCTGGCATGATCTGGATGTGAATACCCATGCCATAATGAACCAAAAAACTCTGATCAGCTGAACCTTCCGTAGGATGCACCCAGATTTTACGTCTATCAGAATACTTTGCAAAAAATGGGGCTGCTGTCATGAGATCTTGTTGTGTGCAATGCTTGGGGACTGCGATGGCAAACCGTACAATGACACTGCGTTCATTATTCGCTGGAAATTCCAAAGCCAAAAGTGCTGAAGTCAATGTGGTCGGTTTCTGCGTGATGATGACATGTGCGATGTGATCTTCTATGTCGGCTCTCGGGACATGTGGAGACACCAAATCGATCAGGACGCTATCGCTATCAACAATTTGGTGCCGCCAAGGATGAAGGACATCTTCTTCCCATTCATCTGGGTGAAATCCCAATATGGCAATCTTTGTTGCATTACATATTCTGTGATGCTCATGGTCGATGTACTAGGTGTAGACACTGAAGAAGGCATCAGCTGCTTGCGCAGCTTCACATCTTGCAATGTCTCGGCCAACCAATCTCTGAAGACTCAGCAACCAGTCCTGCGGCACCCTCTCGTCACTGCTGCTGCTGGTTTGTTCCTTCTCAAGTGGGTCCGTCAGAGCTGCATCAGACAATCGCTGCATTGCATGAAACGTGTCATCATCACCATCACATGATGCATTATGGGCTAAATCATGTTGCGCATCATGTCTTGCGGCTTCAGCATCATCTAGAATACTGGGTGAATAGCCCTCATGTGAGACATCATGTGAGTTTCCCAGTCCCTCTGCATTCTCTACGGATTCTGCGGAAGGCACGTCTTGTTCAGGTTGTTGATGTGGCACTGTGATTCTGAGATAGTGCCCATGTCCAAATGTGCGAACTGCAAGGTCATGGCGTGCCCATAGCAAATGGTCGTGATGGACCAAGCATCGGTCATCAAGGGCTGCACATTGTTGCGCTACTTCACCAAGGATTAAGATGTGTGGCCTTGCCATGTGCAGCACAACTTTTTTGACATTTCTGGATACCGTCGGCGTACGGGGGTAAAATCCAATGTTCGTGAAATGATGGGTTTCAACATCCAACAAGACAAGTTTGTCACTGGATCCATCCGGTATGTCATTCACCATTTGGACGATGATTGATGCTTCATTTTCATTTTCACCTACCGGAACAACACGAATGTGATGAAGACTGGTGATTTGAGCAACCGGCACACCCAAACTCCGTGCAACCTCCAGTAGAAGATTATCAAAGTTCCCCCATCGAACCCGAGCTTGAACTGTAGGCTGGTGAAGTCTATACAGTTTCGCTGTTTGCAGGGCATCTGGATAGGCTCTTGTCTGACGATCTGCTGGTGTGCTGTCGGACTCCATGGGATTGGCATCAGATCCTACTGGGCTATGCAGTGAACTTTCATGTGCATCAGGAATTGAGGCCATGTCTTGGTCGCTGGCTTGCTCAGGAAAGGTGACTTCATTAAGATTCGTATTTCGTGTGAGATAGATGGCTAATGCATCACCTTGAGACATGCGGTGCACTCTATCAAAGGTTTGGGGTATCTCATTCCATCCATGATAGATGTTGCAACTTCGGTGAGCACATGTGTGATCAGCCTCGGCAGCATTGCGAATCATGATTCCACTGACCTCTGCAGGAAACGACGCTGCAATTGAATAAATCGGACCATCATGAGGAATCAGCGGTGACACTGTGGTCAAACCTGCATATCTGCCATCTTCATCACCTGTGACAATGATCAAGTCGGCTCTACAGTGCTGGAATCTCGGATGTCTGTGTGGTTCCGGTTTAACCACATAGATGTTGTGCGGTTCTTGCACTGCAACCCGATCTGGCCAGCTACTCAGAATTTCTCTATGCCAACGTTGCCATTCACTATTCAACTCAACCACCCTAGGGAATTTGCATTGCGGGTGATGCTCATGATGAATATGCCATGTGCGGACATAGATGATCATGTCATTATCATCTGTGAGTTCCCCCTCCATGAGTGCCAAATCCAAAAGATGTCTAAGGAATGTTGGGATTTCAATGGGTTGCATTGGCGCACCTTCTGCATGATGATCTTCATCGGCAGCAGCATCCCGATCCAAACCTTCAACTCTTCCATGCAAATCAGTGATTCTCAAATTGGTGAGAGGTGGACTGTAGGGAATACAGTCTTGCAATGAAATCGGTCGTGGCCGTTGGGTGGAGCTCAACACGGCCAATTCTGACGGCGGAGCACAACGCACCCGAACACCCTCTTTATTTTTGATCCATAATTGCCACGGCTTATCATCCCAATTTACTAGCGTGTGATGCTGAATCTGGGTATGTGCCATCCCTGTTTCATACTCTGTTCCGAGATATAAGGAAATTTCAGGCAAAAAATGGATCTTCGATTTGTTGGTTTTGGAAGCCTGTGCAATCGAGAATGGTCTCTGATTACCACCAAGGCAACTCTTGAGATTTTCAGGAATATATGAAAATGCTGAGAAGCGTGGAAACGATGAGGATGGACTCTCTACCAGCAAATCATCGCAGGGAGTCATGTCAATGTTCTCAGAGAGAAAGATATCTTCTCTTTGTTGTTGTGCGGTCAGGACTGCCATGAAGGGACTCAGGAAGTCACAATCATCAGTGATGGAATGAGTCCAAGGCAGGACTGGGTTGTACTGCACTGCTGTTGCGGTTTGTCCCCAGGAACTGCATGCTGCACGGGTCGACTCATCAAAGCAATCGAGCCCATAGGCATTGGCAGCACTGGCAGGGCCGCAATTGACACTGGCCTCATGCAGTTCATTCACCAAATGAACTGAGCCTGCATGGCCCCCACTCACGATCCCAAGGATCGCTCGCCAGCATCTTTTGAACGGGGACGTTTGGCATTCCGTCCCTCGTCTTCGCTGTCGGAGATCTCCTGCGTGGTTTCCGCAGGTTTGGCTCCATCTGCTTGGAGGCCCAATGAACTGGCGCATGCATTGAGAACTCCCTGCAGTGTTGATCGAAGCTTCTCTTCCTCCTGATCTACAGGTTCTTCCAAACCTGCTTCTTCCTGCTCCTCTTTGATCGCTGGCGTTTTGGCTAACTTCAGTGTTGTTGGATCCACTGCTGCCTTTGCATTGACTTCGATGGCCTGTCTGGCAATGGCAATGTCCTGTCGTGCTTTGGCTGCCGACTCCTGCAACACTGCTTGCTGCTTTCTGTAACTCTCCAGCGACGTTTCCCACGCTTGCAAACCTTCTTTCAAATATTCCATCCATGCTGTACGATGCTTTTTCCTGGCTTCCATGGCCTCTGACAAAGCTTTCTGTGCCTTGCTCAACGCTCTCGTGTTGGCATGGATGTTGGTCGTGATGGTTTTGGCTAAATCTTTCTCTGTTCTTTCGATAAGAGCTGTGACATCCTCTGGAGTCGTCTCCGCATCCGGATAAGCTTTCCGGAGGGCCGTCACAAATTCCTGATTCTGGGCATAAATCTGTGCTGCTGTGAGTTGTAAGGCTCCCGCAGAACTGGCAGCTCCTCCCGCATTGCCCGTATTGCCGGTGCCTGTATCCACAGTCTCGTTCTGTTTGCCTCCAAAAGGTTGCATGGCCTTTGGGACTACCATTGCCTCCTCTGGATCCTTGTCTTTGCCCTTCTTTCCTCCTTTCCCTTTGCGATGTCGGGGACTCGCGGGTCTGCCAGAATATTGCTCCTGCCTTTTGCGGCTTGCAGATCTGTTTCCACCACGATTGTCCCAATTCGATTGCTGTGTCCACGACTGATCTTCCCATTTGGACCAGTCTGTCCACTGAGATCTCTGTGGGCCCCTCGACTTCGCGCGTGGCTCCACTTCGTGTTTGACTCCTGTTGACCAATGTGATTGATTCATAGTCTTTTTGTTGAGCCTGCTGCACCTGGAGCATCTCCAGGGATAGGCCTCCTCTGCTGCAGCCATTGCTGATTTGATTTTCCGCAAAAAGGCTGTATCTTTTGAATGGTGTTGGGCCAGTGTATGATGGATCCTTTGCAGATCTGTAACTGTGCTCGTCACCAAACCCTTTCTGATCAAATGCCACTGATGCCTCGCTTCCGCACGACGTCTGCGTGCTCTCCTTCTCAAGGCGTTGGTAAATGATGTAATCTTGACTGAATTGAAACGCGATCACAAAAATTGTCAAAACCAGAATGAATGAACACATCCACCTGTGAATGGCCCTCCACGAAATAGAGCGTCCAGGAAAGTCACCAGAAGCGCCAAATCTTAGAGGAATTTTGTGTCGCCGATCAAATGAGATAGAATTTGCACCGGTGTCAGGCCACCGCAGAACCAGTTCGCAAATGTAAATCCCAAATTGTAAATTGCAAATCGCGAATTGAAATATCAAAATTGAGATTGCACTCGGTGTTTGGCCACCGCAGAACCCAGTGATGAGATATAAATTTGTACCGTACCACGACAGTCCAAAAATGTAAATATATATATTTATATTATGCACATATATCAATATATATCAATATATATAAATACATATTGTATATATCATGCAAAATAACGACAAGTACATCATTGATGTCTTTGGCACCTCCGCCTTGAGACCCAGCTCCATGATCTTCGTCGGAAGTTCCGATGGCCACGCACTGCTGGAGATCAGGTCCAGTGTCGAGTGATCGCCTTGGCGTGTGCCCTAATCATTGGTGAGAGATATGGCCCGATAATGCCTTATATATAATATAATAACATAATATAATATAATATAATATAATAATATAATATAATATAATAATATAATATAATATAATATAATATATATATAATATAATATAATATAATATAATATATATATATATATATATTATATTATATATACATATCAATAATATAATATAATAATATAATGTACTGGTCATGTCAATGATGTTACCAATGATATTTCATTGAAATGCATTGAAGTATAGAATGGCGCTGAACGGCACATCGTGCTATCTTCATATTTCGGGCTCTCAAGACATCAAGCTGCCAAAATCTCTCAAGATGTGCCAAGATGTACTCAAATGTGAAAAAAAGTCTGCCATTGGCCAAGGGGCCAAGCAAAGATCTGGCGTAGTGCAAGGTTACGAAGATGTACTGCACACGAAGTCACATTGCAAATATCGTGAGCAGAAAATTCCCTCATGTCTCTTCGCTTATACATCATTCATGCAATCCCTGTAGATAAAAGTTTCTACAAACATCATACTCTCAAAGCAGGGACTTGACTCAATGTTGACGACATCCCAAAACTCCAACCTGGAAATCTTATGGTGTGATAAGTTTCAAGCTCATAGCTTCAACTGATCCCGTCCATGACTCGAAATTTGTGTCCCTTTGATCTCGGCCATGTTTCACAAAATCAATATAAACATCTATTTATGCCATAATGAGTCATGATGTTTGAACATGTGTTTCACATGTGTTTCACATGTGTTTCACCGAAATCTATTCCCATTGGTGAAACACCATGTTTTCAAAAAGTCCAATCCTGGAGACTTTGTTCAGCTTCCGCATCCGTCGGCTCGTGCGGCGTCGCGCTAATCCAGGCCAGCTCGTTGAAGGCTAAGAGGAAGAGCACCGTGATGCAGCCGTAGAGACAAAAGGCGGAACCTCACCATGTTTCTGGGGATGTCATCGAGATCTTTTGTTAATAAAAAATAGGGATATATATAGCTTCACCAACATGCAAGAGGTTAACAGTGAACAACTGGCCATTTTTCTCCTTGAATCAGATGATGTTGTCTTCTTGCGTTTTCTTTGGAGGCACAGACTGGATGTGTACAGACTGTACTATGATATCACTCAGTACATGCTGAATGATGATGAGCAGGACTGGAGTTTTGTACATATCCGACATGCCACCAGTTCACACTTGGATGCGCGAGCGCAACATCTGGGAATTCGATTGGCCAGCCATGTTTCCCTCTTTGAACAGGATGCTCTTTGCCTTATTGAGGTTAGGATCCAAACAGATGCACGAGGAACATCAGCCTTCTTGGATGCAGAGTTTAAATCATGCTTTCTTCCACTACAGATGAATGAGGCTGACTTGTATGCGATGGTCAACCTGGATGAACTTTGTACAATTGAAGACTGCGTTTTGTGGGTGGACCTTCGATATGTACCACATGGTGAAAGAGTTCATGTAGAGGAAGGCAGTTTTCTGCAAATCTTTGTGGGGGAGGATCAATCTTCAGATGCAGAACCGAGTGGTGAAGTTTGCGTGCCAGATGAACTAGCGGGTGTGCGACAGGTTTTTGCCTCACATACTGCCTCTGATATGCCCTCAGCGGTGCATTCCACGCAGGACATGGAAGTTGACACAGGAAGCTCACATGTACACCAATGCCTGAAACGCACCTGGAACGCTTTATTCTTTCTCTGGTACCTGTGGAGCAATTGCTTTCATGTACATGCTTTTCACCAACAAGTTCTTCGACTTGGCGAAGCAGAACATCCAGGTCCGACAATGTGGATTGGCACATCCAATCCTAGTGGTCTTCGAGGCAAAGAGGAATCCTACTTTGAACTGCCTGTTGGTGTCTGGGGCATCTCAGAGAATCATCTCACCCACATGAATCAAAGAGACGCAGACAGCACTACCCGACGGCTCAGTCATGAATATGATCGGCATCTTCACCTTGTCCATGGTGCACCAGTGGCACCGCGCACTGCTACCTCACAAGCAGGCACATGGGCAGGGGTAAGCACCATCACTGACCTCCCGTGCAGACCAATATCCATTCCATGGCCGAACTCCGAGTATGCTTTGGGCAGAGTACAAATGCTTCAACTATGGTTTGGACCGTTTCAGCTGGAAGGGGCGAATGTGTATGGTTGGCCTCACAGTCCCACATGGCCACGTGCTGCAGAGGCCACAGAAACTATGCTTCAGCATATCACTCAAGAACTGGTGATATCCAGAACTGGACCTCGTTTCATTGTTGGCGACTTCAATTGCAAATCACATGAGTCACCAAGCATGGCTCTTTGGAAGGCACAAGGATGGGTAGATGTTCAGGAGTGGGCATTTCACAAATATGGACGCCCTCACACATTGACGAGCAAGAACACCAATATCCTGGACTACATCTTCCTATCACCTGAGCTTGCACAGTATCTCACATGTGTTGATGCCTGGACACTTTTTGCTGACCACACCACAATTGGCGCATGCCTAGATCTTCCAGTACGCAAAGTTGAACAGCAAGTGTGGCAGATGCCTGCCTATATTCCCTATGACAAGGTGGATATGAAACTTTGGCATCAAGATGCAAAATGTCCCGCACACAACTCCGCTCTATCGCCGGATGCAGCATTCCGAGCTTTCAGTCTTGCGTTTGAAGAGAGCCTTGAAGGAGCGATTGACGCGCCGGGAAATTCACTACCACCATCTTGTCGTGGTAGAGGTCAAAGATGTGCACCTGAAAGGAGACCACCACAATGCCCAGTTCTGAAACCTTCGCGTCCTGGTGAAGTGCAGCAATCTTCATGCTTTCTGGGTAGAACGGTACACAAATGGTTCATGCAACTCCGCCGCATGCAATCCATGCTTCATGCTCTGAAAGCTGGAAAAACCACATGGGATGCAATCATCTACAGAACAGAGCTTTGGCGAGCGATATACAGGGCAAAGGGCTTCGAAGGTGGATTTGCCTCTTGGTGGTACCAACGACCTATCAAATGTCATGGTTCACCAGTTGACATTCCTACACGAGTTCCCACCTTGCGTCACATGGAGTTGCTCTTCATGGACTATGAGATCAACTATCGCAAGTTTGAACACTGGCATGCAAAACAGCGTAAAGATGCCTTGCAATTGGCGTTACAAGAGAACCAAAACAAGATCTTTGCTTTGGTCCGACCAACTGGAAAAACTCCTCTGCAGCACTTGGAAGCTCGCACCGAAACTCAGATATTGGGCATCTCTGATGATGGAACACAGATACATGTTGAAGAGGTACCCACTATCGATGAGCAATGTGTGATCAACATTGAAGGGCAGCATTTCTCAGCGGTTGCTGTTGATGGTCCGGTCATCACACTTTCGGCTGCGATTGAATCTGATCACCCAGAAGTTGCACATATTACTCGGCATTTTTCAACGGTGGAGCAAATTCAAGGGCATCTTGCAGAGTTTTGGCATGAACGATGGTGGAAGTCTCCCCCATCTGAATCGGACTGGCAGCGAATCTTCCAGTTTGGTGAAGCATACCTTCAACCCAGAGCTGAGCAGCATGAGAATCTCACAGTTGGCCAGTGGAAAGAAGCTAATAAGAGATACAAGGTGTCCGCTGCCAGAGGACCTGATGGTTATGCACGTCGAGACCTACAATGGATGCCAGAGGTCTTTCAGGACAATTTGGTCCAGCAGATGAACCACTGGGAAGCAATTGGTGAATTTCCAGAAGCCCTATGTACTGGTTTTGTGCACCCGCTGCCCAAACGGGATGACTCTGTGCTTGTGGGTGACTTTCGACCAGTAATCATCTACAGTATGATTTACAGGAGCTGGGCCTCGCTCAGGGCAAAGCAGATCCTGGGGCTACTTTCTCAATGTGCTGGACGTCACCAGTTTGGTTTCTTGCAAAACAAAGAAGGAGCTGAAATTTGGATGTTAATCCAGGCCACCATTGAAGAATCCATCTTGACGCAGAAGCCACTGGCAGGCTATGTCTCTGATATTGAGAAAGCCTTTGAGGGCCTACCAAGAAAACCTTTGCTTTGGCTTGGGCAGCGCTTAGGAGCTTCCAAGAAGGTGTTGAAACTTTGGGACTTCTTTCTCAGTCACATGTCAAGGCGCTTCTTGCTTTCCAATGAGGTGGGCCCTCCCCTCTTCTCCAATACTGGAGTTCCAGAAGGTTGTGCCATGTCATGTGCGGCCATGGCTATTGCCAATGTAGTCTTCCACAAGTACATGGACTTGTATGCCCGTGTCACATCCCTCAGCTTTGTGGACAACCTAGAGCTTCTTAGTCGTTGCACCTCTAACCTTCATGATGGCATTCTCAAGATGCAGGCATGGTCAGACATGTGGGCTTTGAAACTTGATGAGAAGAAGAGCTATGCGTGGGCCAGCACTCCCTCTCTTCGTGCGCAATGCAAGCAGATCAACGTAGAGGTTAAGATGCATGCAAAAGACTTGGGAGCACCTATGACTTATGGCAGCAAACACAGTGTGGCGGAGCAACTGGACAGAATCAAAGCTTTGAAACCTCTTTGGCTATTGCTGAGGAGGATGGCTGTCTCTCTTTGGATGAAACAGAAGATTCTCATTCAAGCGTTCTGGCCACGTGCGTACTATGGCAGTGCCATTTGCTGTATGAGCTGGACACATACCAAGCAATTGCGGACAGAAGCCATGCGAGCTCTGAAAGCAAATCGAGGAGGAGCCAATCCTGGTATGAGACTTGCAATCCTTTGTCAGCCACAAACGGACCCAGGCTATTTTCATTTTTGGCAAGTTTTGCTCACATTCAAGCGGATCTGCTGCAAACAGCCAGGGTTTGTTCAACTTTGGAGTGCCTTCATGGGTAGTTATCAAGGCGTGCCTTCCTATGGTCCTTTTGGCAAACTTCTGGAAATTTGTGCTCAGGTAGGATGGCAGATTGAACCACCCATGCTGGTTGACCATGATGGAGTAGCCTTCAATTTACTGCTTGTTGGACAGAAGCGACTTAAAGATTTAGCGATTGATGCGTGGCGTCAAGGTGTAGCAGCGGCCTTTAGCAAACGCAAAGATGTCACAGATCTTCAAGGAATTGACTGGCGAGTGCTGGACAAAGTGCACAAAACTCTGCCACCCTTCAAGCGTGAAGCGATCCATGTTTTACAAGATGGGACTTTTGTGGAAAGGCGCATTCACAGCAAGTATGATCTCACCAAAGATGGCAGGTGCACCAAGTGTGGTCACGAGGATTCCATCCTACATAGATGCAGATTCTGCCCAGCTACTCGCAGTGTGCGAGAACAATTTCCCCACCTGATGCAAATTTGGGATCATCTCCCTCAAGCTTTCACACTCCGGCTTTTGCCTTCGCGGAATCCGTTTGAGATGCAGTACAAGCAGCATCTTGCACAAACAGAAGCCAAGTGCATTGGACTCAAGATGTTGAGTCCCAAGGCTCAACTGGACCTTTTTACAGATGGTTCTTGCATTGACCCTCTTCATCCATGGGGAGCTGCAGCAGCCTGGTCGGTAGTGAGTGCCTCTCATGACAAAGTGGTCGCCAAGGGCACGGTTGCTGGATGGCAACAAACCAGTGACAGAGCAGAGGTGATTGCCATCCGAGAGGCAATCAAATATGCCATCATCAACCCAGGATGCACCACAATTTGGTCAGACAGTGCTTATGCAGCTGGAGGTGTAGTAAGGCTTCTGCAGAATATAGAAGATGTGCCAAGTGATGCTCATGCGGATGTGTGGGAAGAACTACAAGTTCTTCTTCATGGACATGATGGAAGGATTCAGATTCAACATGTCAGCTCGCACCGAGGGTCAGATCGACTGTTGATGGATGTGGACAGTTGGACAGCCTATTGGAATGCTCGTGCAGACCATGAAGCCGTGATGGCCCATTCATTGAGGGCATTTGAGTTGGAGACATCGCGCAAGCAGATGCTGGACCATTTTCATCGACAAATTGAAACACTGAAACAACTTGCGGACTTCCACTTTATGATTGCGGAGACCTTTCACGCCAAGGACCCCGAGAATGAGGAAGACTATGACATGGAGCAGGCTTGTGATGTTGATGAAGGGCTGTATGGTCCGCGACTTTGTGCACATAATGTTCCATGGCAACGAGTATTACCAGAACTTCCGGGGGATGACCTTGGAGCGATTCGAATGATTGGCAAGTTTGGGTATGTTTTCACGAAAGACCTTTTTGATTGGCTCAGGGGTGAGACACTTGCGGAGGATGCGGTTACCTTTAAAGTGTCGCTTGTTGAGCTGGCAATTCATTTTGGTCTTGGAAAGGTGATCACCAGACTGCCAATGCCTGACCTGAAAGAGAAAAATCGATGGGTTGACCCACAAGTCCTTCCTGCGGCTTCTGTGGGCAAGCAGACGGTGGCAGCGATTTTGAAGCTTCTTCGAAATTTTTTCCTGTCATTGGATGAATGTTTTGATTTTGAAATCCAGTGGATTGAATGTCTTGATTTGACAACCATTGGTGTCGCACCTCCACAGAGAGGTGTGGTTCTTCGGCTAGGCTGCAACACCGTCAAAACGATGGGACAGCAGTTAGCGGCTTTTGCACTGAAGCGACCAATACGGAAGGCTGGAGATCTTTCTAGACCTGTCCAATAGAGCGCGCGCTGACCGTAACGGTCACTGCTCGCTGTGACCTTACGACTCCCAGAGCGTCCGCGCGTGTTAATAAAAAATAATTCAGGGGAAAGCAACCAACATACAGCGGACAATGAGATATAGCTTTTTGATGTGTTTTTTTAAACAAGGAATTCTGGGGATATCCTGGAGATGATGAATCTGTGAGAAATATTGTACTGGAGCCGTGGTCGATACCTAGTCCCTGACCTTCCTTAACGTCGACTTCGTAGGAGGCGTTGATCCACCATCCTTGGACTAAAACAACAAGTTTCAAAGGAACATCCGAAATCCCATGGTCTGTCATCATGTTCATTCATTTTCCCCACGATTGCTGTGGTATCCTCCATTTTGAGACACATCCAAAACGTTGATGTCGTCTCGGAGAGATCCAGCTATAGCTAAGTCAGCTAAGCATCGCAAGGAGTCCATGGCTTCATAGTCTGTGTCAGGCTTTTCACCTCCACATGACACAGCTGACAATCAGGAACATCTTGCAGCTTACAAATCTTACGGGTTACAATAGGTTGGAATGGGTTGCAATGGTCAAACAACATTCCTCAACTAGAAGCAGGCAGTGCCCATTCCAGCATCGAGGCAGTGCCTGTCCATGCCAGCAACGATGCCACATCCTGGAGTACAGGTCCGTCTGGCCGGAAGAAAAAAACCATGAAAAGACATTGTTTTTCAAATTCATGGTGTGCAGTGTATCACTCCCAAATAGTGAGATGAGATCTATGAAACACATCTGTGATTGCAATCATGTCTCAGGTTATATTCTGTAAGGTCCTGTGGTTTGTACTGAAGAAATACTCACTAAAGTCACTAGAGGTAACATGTGTGCCAGCTGGTCTTGGCAGCCTTGGCATGAAGCTTGCACAATGACCTAGGTCTTCTCCAACCTCTCGTGGTATACTTGCAGCAGGATTGTGCAAACATAAATGCAACCCATCGAAGAACTTCATGTGCAAAGCTGCATGCTCAGTCCTTTCTTGCTTGGCAAGAGGGCTCCAAATCCTTTCCAGGCAGCACAAATTGCAGACTTTGAGGAAGTTTCTGAGGAATTCCAGAGCATGTTCAGCGCAAATGCACAAACATGGACACTTTTGTTGGACAATTTGCGCAAAGCATGAAGCCAGCTATGACTCCTCAATCAACTTGACAATGGATGGAGGAAGTGGACGGATTTGCCTGAGAAACGTAAACAAAAAATGTCACCATGAAGCATTTTTGCCTGGGACTCTTCCAATTTTCGCCCATTCTGGGGGTAGTTTCGGTTGAATTCCCAGTGCCCAGCTAGGCATCCAGGCTCCCATGCCGCAGTCGTTGTGAGTTGAGACAACTGTGACCACTGAGGCGAAAAGGCCACACTGCGGCAGTCCAACCAGTCAGCTGCACCTGAGACTTCTACCGGAGCGATTTGATGCTTCTGTGCTGATGAATTCTATATTTTTCGGAAAAAAATCAGGACAATCTCCCATGTTTGGGACATTGTTGTTTATGACTTTCACCACTACATTGGATACATCTCCATGTTTGATGATCAATCCTAGCTTTCCTCCATGTTTCATCACAATTTTGGATGAAACCACTGGATAATGTGATGGACACATTCCCGGCCTCTCGCTTGTGCAGCCGGCAGTAGGGCCAAGGACGCCCGAATCATTCGGGGTCTCATTCCAAGGCCAGTCTCGTTGGGTCTTCGTTTAGGAACAAAAAACTGAGAAAACCCTAGGTTTTACCATGTTTTACCCTATAGGTTTTACCATGAAACATCTGCGTTCAAGCTTCAACGTTCCCTTTATCCCTGGGAGAATCACTTCAACCACCACAAGATGACACTGGGGTCGTTGACAAGATCTGGATGGAGCTGGAACACTTGGTCTGGTGTGTTACTTCACAGTTTTGGAGTAACGCTGCGAACACAAGTGCAGATGAGTGTGGTGGATGAGTCAGGATGGCGACAGTTCAATCTTGCTATGATTTGGCGCCCAGGTCATGAGACATTCTGGCATGCCGTGTGTTCCCTGGGTTGCCTCATTGAACTGAATTGTTATGATTCATTTCATTTCCATTCGTTTACTCCATTTTTCAATGGCACAATGATAACATATGATAAACATCTGTGTGAAAAAAAAGCGACTACAGTACCCCCAAATGCCGAAGAATGCACACAGTGCACCTTTTTTCCCCCTACAATGCGAGGCTCCTCTCTTCATCGTCACGGTCCTGGGCACGGTGCAAATGAGCTTGCTGTGGGTTTGGTACCTGAAAATCGGGGGTTCCCCTTGCAGCCGACATCAAAATGCTGGGCTATCCATGGGCATCGCTGGTCGGGTGTGCCGAGCATCCAGAGGATTCTGCACCTTGATGCCAATCACAAGGTCCTGGTGAAGCTGCTCAGCCGTCCATCAGTTGATCAACAGCTGCAGCAAGCTGCAAATCTCCTCCTCCTCTAATTGCTCATTGATGCGACAGAACTCTGGCCTGGATCCGGCAGTCAAATGCGGGACTGTAGATTGCCTGCTTCGGAAATGCTGTGAAGTTGAGTGACTTAAGCCGCCCTGAAGCACTGGGCATCTACAGTCCATCGCTCAAAATTAGTATATCATATTATGTATATATATATATCATATCATAAAAGGTGCCCGGTGCCCTGCTGAAGCTAAGTCCTCAACAATCCCTTCGCCGAATTTCCGTCAAGCTCGGTCCGACTTGGGCCCTAAGACATCTGACATGCTGAAGTGAAAGGCAGTGAAAGGGATTAAAAAACTCAAATCGGGTCCCAGTAATTTGGGTTTGCCCAAAGCTAAAGGTAACTATTTAGCTATCAATAGATCCAACACTAAACCAGGGTTCTAAGGGTGATATTTACATATATTTACATATATATTTACATATTATATTATATTTACTATTTTTAATAGAGGGAAGGGATTTTTTTTTGCCATTTTCGGCATGGCAACTGGCCGCTGAGATATGCTGAGATTCCGGACTCTTGTGGCGGAGCCCACGGACAGTGTGAGATTCAAAGTGTATTTGCCACCCGGGCTCCTCATCTAACCATTCTGCCACGGAATGGCCATAATTTGGGCATCCCACAGGTGCCAAAAAAAACCAGCAGTGCTGCATCTTGGGAGATGAAGGTGCAACTCTTTACACGACAACCTGAAAACTTTGCACTGCCGCAATCAAACATGGCTTGCTGATGCTGGAAACTCCCCATAGTTCGATGCCTTTCCCATTAAAACATCATTAAAACCATATTAAACCTCCATTAATCCACATTAAACATCCGTACAATGCAAGATGAACAGTACAGCCACGGCCATTAAAGGGCAGTCCTCACATAGAGACCACAGTAGCCATTTTTGCTGCCCTCCAGGCCGTTGGGATAGAACCTTGGCGCGCTGGGGCCCTGGGGCCCCTTTTAATGATGTGCTTGGGATGTTGTTATGATATGATGGCTAGATATGGCTAGGAAATGAATGGCATATGATGGATAAATGTGATATATGCCAAAATTTCAACATATAACGAAGAGTAGGATATGATGGATATGAGCTTAAGAGTTATATCAACTTATATCATGTTCTATCCATTTATATATATATATATATCCGCCTAAAAAAACGCATATCCCCACTATATCCACTTCTCCCGCAGCCCAGGTGCTCGATGTGCATATTTCGCACGGCTGCGATAGAGAAGGATGGGCTGCAAACATACTGCCCTCGTGACACCTGGGGGGGAAACCCACGGGATCACCAGCACCCACTTGTTTGATATCTGATATTTGAGTATGAAAATGGAGCGAATCGATGAATTAATCGATGTCCATTTTGATGGATAAAAGTACCCATGACGGATCCATGGTGCTGCTATATATGGTAACATGGATCCCATCAATATATCCCCAATGTTAGCATATATACCATACATGGATCCTATGGGGTATGGTGAAATGACGATCGACTCCATGAGATTTCATGACAATCTGCATCTCGCATTCGCTGCCGGATGTTGCGGACAGTCCATTCCACCTGAAGGTGAAGAGTGAACATCTCCATGTCTAGCAGGAAACATTGACAATGTGTGAAGAGGTCCCCTCAAATAGGTATTTTGATAGAGCAAATAATGATGAAACATGGATTTAGAGTCTAGAGGCACGAATTCATGTATTTTCTGACAAAAAATCCGCATGTGCACGGCATGTGGCCATTTTCATCCCAGTTGCGGTGTCGAGGTCGCGGTTCCTGATTACCGCAGCCTGGCTTTTTCGCGTTGGAAGCATCCCCGGGCACATCCTCAACAGAACTAGCCTCTGGGAATCTATAAATGGCTGGAAAATCCCCAACAAAATTATCTATCCCATATGCTCCATGGTGCTGGAATATTTATCAACATTTGCCCGAACAAAATCACCCAGTTTTGTAGGTTTTTATATACCAGCACCATGGTTCGCATATGGCTATAAATTTTGTGTTTTTTTCATGGGATCATCGAACTCTGGTGGAGATGAGACTTTCCAAAAGGGCCTCCAACTTCAGAGGTTGAGAAATGCCTTGATTGATCAGCCTGGGCACATTTCATGTCGACACGACGAAGGCTTCTGTGAAGAGTGTAGAAAAATGACTCTGGCAGTCGAAGAAATGGCTCATGTCATTCATACGTTCCTCCATATGTTCCCTGCAATCCGACTTTTTTGAATCACATTTTATCTTCAAATAATGGATATGGGGTCGTCCCCAAACCATGCCCTGGTTGAAAACCTCAGATTCCACATGAAAACGGCAAGGTTCATGACAAACATCCCCTGGGTTTGTCTGAAAGGATACTCCATTCCATCTCTGGTTCATCAGTTTAACCTCAACTGCCGTTTTTGAAGCAAATGCGCTATTTTGTCGACTGTCTATATCCTGTTATATCCCGAATTACATCATTTACAGATGATTTTCCCATGAAAAATCCCCATGAATCCGGGCCAAACGCCTCAATCCATCGCCTAAGTCCTCCGTCACAGTGACCTCAAGGATCTCCACACCTGTGACGGGATGGACCTATGGTTAGCAAGAATGGACTATTCATCTGGTTGGTGGTATACCAACCCCTCTGAAAAATATGAAAGTCAATGGGAAGGATGACATCCCATATTATGGAAAATAAAAATGTTTGAAACCACCAACCAGTTTCTATAGTCGTCCTGGAGTTGGACTTGTCCAAAAACATCACAATCCATATTGAGAATTGGAATCCATAGAATAAGACATATCAATAAGACATATGATATATCTTATGGAAGTATAGATGAATATGGAATCCATAGAAATATCTTGGAGAATTCCATATTCATCTATACTTCAGGAATCTTGATGATTATAGAAATATACAGGGGTAGACATATCAGATGATATATAGCTATGTGAACACCGAGGCCTTCCAATGTGAGATGACATCATCCAAAATGCATCGTTTGGTGCAAACACCAATGGTGGAAAGGGCTACCCATGAGACAAACCAAGTGCCATTAATGGTGGTTAAGGTGGTTAATGGTGATTAATGATGGTTAATGGTGGTTAATTATCTGCTTGGTGGTTGAGCCACCTACCCCTCTGAAAAATGATGGAGTGAGTTCGTCAGTTGGGATGATTTTCCATTCCCAACTGAATGGAAAGTCATAAAATTCCATGGTTCCAAACATTTCCAAACCACCAACCAGATATGGTCCTTGATGTCCTTCATTCGTAGCCCAAGACTCAGAACAAATCGCTGAGATCCCAGACGAATGACCAGTGAATCCTTCTCAATCTGGGCCTCCAAATTAGACGGCACGGCAGCCGTAATCTCTGTGCGCAAGAATGGACTCTCGGAAGATGTCGGAGAAAGAACCACATTAGCAACACAAAGCGTCAGAAACGCACTTGTTTGACATCAAATGCATGGTTTGATCTGCAAAGCCGATTTCGACACCTGCAAAGAAATGTCCGCCACTCGAAGATTGATTGTTGGATCAAGAAGCATCATTAACTTTCCTACTCTTCAGTCCTAGTTCTTTTCCATGCATTTTTTTCTTGTTGTTTGGGAGGATGCAGAACCCATTTCTTGCAGCATAGCGTATTCATTCGCAGCAGTCATTGCTGGATGTTCCTCCTTGGAACAGTCCTACATGTGCCATGCCACTCGCAGCTTGAGAATGGCCAGCCGACATACACGGGACATCACGGTGCCTATGTAGGTCACATCAAGTCACAATGCTTTCGCAAAACTCTTGCCATCCTCCACCAAATGGGAGGAAAGCAAGAGAAGAATCACAAACGACATCTAATTGTGATGCTTCCACTGCCAACGGTGCTGTGAAGTCATGTGCACCCTGTGATCTTTGGAATGCGAATCTGTGCTTCCAACTCAACCGTGTATAGCCAGAATGGGAGAAAGGGAAACCAAATTCAAGTCTCAAATATCGGTTCATTGTGGCCTTAGCGAAAGCTCCTATAAAAATCGTGCTTCTAGTGTGCCCACTGAAGAGCCAGGAATTCAAACAAAACTAGAATGTAACTTACAAGAATCAAACAGCTCGAACTATTCTTGGAGTGCTTTTTGTACGGTACCGTATCATGTTGTATCTGTTTTTTCACAGTATTCTGATCTGAGAGTTGCTTAAACAGCCTTTTTCACAATGCCAACATCTGGTTTGGGCTCGACAGCGGCACGGCTGGCGCTGTGGCGCTTAGCTGTCATCTTTCATTTTCATAATCTCTTCCAAATCGATTGTGGAGCACTCTGACCTGAGCCGATGAGCCCCTGGAGCTGAGCCCGGCTGCTTGGTTCAACGGTGAACCGCAAAAATGAGAAGCCCAGCAATAGACAAAGGGTAGCACCACCCCTTATAGAAATCTCGGAAATATGGTGATCATTGGTGATCTGGTGATTGGGATTTTGTGAGCCGAACATTTATGGTACACTCCACGTAACAACATACGTCATTAGTGGTACGCGAGCTATGAGAGCTGAGCGGCGCAAAAGGATTGTCATCTTTCAAGAAAAGCATACAATGACATTCATGTCGTTCTCTCATCGGAACCTCAGTGCAATTTGGGGAATTTGGCAACACAGTCCAGACTTGGCAAAGAAGTGTGAGGAACCATGCCCACATTTTCTTTATCTTTCAATTTTCCTTAAAGACACCCAATATGTGGCCACAGCATGCCACAGGATTGGCAAATATGTAGGATTATGTAGGAACAGAAAAACGAACGCTTGCACGTGCGAAAGTGCTTTAGGGTCAGGGTGTCAAGTGTTCTTTGTAATGAGCCCCAGTGTTGGTGTGCCATGTGTTTTGAAGCATTCTTCAATTTTGCTTCCCCAGACAAACCGTCAGTTGCACACAGGAGATAAAACATCGATTCCACAACTAAGAGCCGAGCGCATGGGCAGTTCCAATAGCCATTCTTCACCTAGCCCAAAGACACTCAGCTACATCGGTCTGCAAAGAAAGGACTTTCAATGCTTTCAGGAAACGTTCAGGTGCTGGACACGGCACCTCGAGCTCTTTGTTCTCGTAATGGCGACATGGGCACAGTGGTGCACCCAGGGTCTCCTTTTTTCGAGCACAGCTCCGTGACAGCTCCGTGCTCCGCTCCGTGACAGCTCCGTGCCTTGTGAAGTGCCAGACCAACGATGACCACCGCTGGCACCGACTTGTCTTCGCAGTACTTGGTCTTCGTCACCTCCCAGCACAGCAATAGACAGCACGACCACAGCACCACCGACAGGCCGGGCCAACAATGGCTAAAACATGCTAAAACCACATGCATCTTGGGAGTTCTTTCAATTTTTACCGAAAAAATATCTCAAAACTATATCAAAATGATCATCGAGAATAGACCATATTACACCTGACCGTTTCGGCGGCGCCTTCGCATACTGATTTGAAAACTTCATCATCGTCTCGATGGTCTTCCTAGGCGCACCCCCAGCTCCAGGCCCTGCGAGATTTACCCGTATCAGGGCCGTCAAAAAAGACATGTTTCAATGGGGAAAATATGGGGAAAATATGCGGAAAATATGGGGAAAATATGGGGAAAATGATGAGAAACCCAAATTTGATGGTCATTTTTGCCATGGGCATTCATGGGGATATGGATGGAGAGCCTAAATTGTTCATAGACCTTCTACAAAACAGGCATCCCTAAATCTCACCCATGCCATGATGCCATGATGCCATGATGCCATGATGCCATGATGCCATGATGCCATGATGCCATGATGCCATGATGCCATGATGCCATGATGCCATGATGCCATGATGCCATGATGCC
>Ga0126342_10001859_pt1 | contig 31304 bp, 23 predicted proteins | sample Cyp1metagenome_FD_92528 | JGI IMG/M metagenome (GOLD analysis project Ga0126342, IMG submission 92528) | Coral microbial communities from Lord Howe Island, Old Settlement Bay, Australia - Cyphastrea 1 metagenome | ecosystem: Host-associated > Invertebrates > Cnidaria > Coral ...
ATATATATATATATATATATATATATATATATATATATATACATATATATATATATATATATATATATATATATATATATATATATATATATATACATTTATATACATATATATATATATTTACATATATACACATGTATATATATACACATATACCTGGTACATCCTTATATTGGAAAAATGATCTGTTTCTAAAGAAACAGGTTTTTTGGAAACGGATTGGAAAAAAACAATCTAGAGGGTTACTTTAATCCTAACTAGTCTTTTGGCATCAATGGGAATATCTACGTTCACCAGCAAAGAATTTTTCATGTATCTGGCTGATTGGCCATGATTATTAACCACTATTAACTATTTATTAACCATTTATTAACCACTATTAACCACTATTAACCTGCAGGGTATCTAAGATTGGCAATGTATAATGGATCATGTTCATCAATGGTTATCATAAGTCGTGGTTTAAACCACCAAAAAAATGGCATAACCCATTAATGGGAATTACTAGGGTTATTATACATAGACATATGTAGCTATTGAAAACCAGAGGGTATAGCCCACCATCCAGTCATCCAGTCATCCCACAGCGCTGCCGTAAAAAAAGGCCGCCTTCCGAATGGACGCGCCCAGCACTCAGCGCCAGCTGTTTGCGGCCTGCAGCCTGGGGAAGGCGGCGCGGCAGACACCGTGGCAAGCTAGGAAATCCCATGAAATCCCGTATAAATCGACACTTTAGGGGGAAAAACCTAGGAAAACCATGGGAAAATATGGAAACAATCGAACTAAATAAAGGTTTTCATGGGAAAACCCTAGGAATATCACGAGAACATAAGAGAACACCTACTATAAATGGAGGCTTCTTGCCGGGAAAGTCATCTATAAACGGAGGTTTCTAGCTGGGAAAACAGTCGAAGTATATAAATGGTGGATTTTCCAGCAAACCACGTTTGATTACCGGATATATGTTGACCCCAAGTTTTTGTTGGTTGGTTGATGGGATTACATGGTATTGAGGATAGGGTTGAATGGGATTCGATGGGATTAAATAGGATTCAATGGGGTTTAATGAGATTTCAATGGGTTTCAATAGGATTCAATGGGATTTTATGGAGTTTGAATGGGGGGATTTTTCCGGGGTCTGACACCCAGTCAGGTGACTCATTCGTGACTCATTCGGGGCGGAGAAAATTGCTGGGTCAACACATACCAGAAACCCACCAGTTGATCTTGAATGGTAAGGTATGGTAAGGTCCTTTTTGTTTCCCTTCATCTTGAGTTTTTACTACCCTCTGGTAATTTCACATAGCTATTGAAAATGGCCATTTATACTGAGTTTTCCCACTAAAAATTGTTATTTTCCATAGTTATGTTAGTTTAAGAGAGGGTACTTTTACTGGACAATGAAATCACTCGCTATGATACGACTTTTGGTGGAGGACATCCAAGGTCGGAAGATTAACCATACGTGTATTTGTATATGTGTACATGTATATGCATATGTGTTTGCATGTTTGATTACTGACTCTGTTCCCGTAGTATACATACATACAAATGTATATATATATATATGTGTGTATGTATGTATGTATGTTTGTACGCATATATTCACTCATGCTTATTTACATATATATATATATTTATATCTACATTACAATATTTTTCATTGCATTTGGATAAGCGAATGTTTCACATCCATTTGTGTAGGAATACATACCCCTTTTGCCCATGCCATGCCAGAGCTCTCTGAGGACAAACCGGAGTTATTGGTGTAGGACGTGGGTGCAGCTGTGTCAGTTGATAGCTGAAGGCAGCACACCACCACAACTGGCATATCATGTCACATCACAATCCAAGCTGAGACCTCCAAAAAATGGTGCCTCTCATAAATCCAAAAGGTATTTCGAGCTTCCATCGCAGGTTTCAGGCAAGCATCAGTGGTTATGCCACTTCGTAGCTTGGTTAAATGAGATCATCAGTTGATCGCTTCTGACCAATCAGGATTCTGGGTCGGAAAGCGGCTCAGGGAGGCCCGTTAACCAAACGTAGCGTCACCATATCCCCTGTTTCGTTCAAAGTCACTCTTCAACAGAGATAGTAAACAGATGTAAACAGAATCCTTCAAAAATCTCCATGAGAATATTTCCACACCAGTATTTAACAAGAAAACACCAGATACTAGTGACACTGCTTGTATTCCTAGGGTTGAAGATGGGCCCAGGTAGCCCCATCATTGCCCCACCAGGAGACGGCCTGCTGGGTCAAAAACTTCCGAAGCTATGTCGCTTGAAGAAACCTTTGGGATGGGGAGATCTGCCCAGTGGATCAGTGGATCCACCGGGCCTTGGATGCCCAACTTGAATAGCTGGCTTCAATGATCCAAAAATATCTGAAAAGACCATCATTTGCAGAGTACCTACGGTTGGCCATGAATGTGTGGGTTTGGTCTGAAAATGAGAGATACCGCATGCTCTGTTGTAGGGAAAGTTCTTGTTTGAATGGAAGGAATAGTGAAGAACCCTGTGGCTTTCGGGTTCCCAATTTAGAGACAATATAATTTACCAGCATTAGCTATGTTTTTCTTGCCCGGGCAGGTGATATCATGGACGCAAGTCATCTAGCAAGTGGCAAGTTCGCTATGTTCGCTATGCATTTGGGATTGCTGCTGTGACATTCGTCCAAAAATCATCTTCCACCCTCCATGGTGTATGTTGCTCTCCAAGAATTGACTTAGAACCCCCTGCGGTGTGGGGATCATACCCGGCATGATCTTGCAGTGGAATCAAGGTTCATGAAAGTGCACCGGTGAATCCACATTTGGGGAAGCGTGCAGGCTTTGGTCAACGTCCATCAATTGGTTGGAAACAAATTAACCCTGGGATTAATAATCATAATTATCATCATCATCATCATCATGGTCATCATCATCTTCATCTTCATCATCATCATCTTCAAGTTATTTAACCCACCTATGTCATCATTATAACACCATAGTGATAAGAACCCCGTATCATGCGCGAGTTATGGGTGGTCAACTCCCCTTATCTTGGTCCAGAACGGGCTGAATGCCAGTCGAATGAAGGGCCCTGATGACCTGGAACTTTGTAAACCAAGTTGGCTGGTAGATTCTTTCATAACCACATTTCTTTTGACCGGTCTTCTTAAGGGTACAGTTGATTTAGAATATTGGAAATCACCTGTTCTGTTTCTATTGGGGGCATAGATACCGTTCATGGCTACATGTCTTGTTCCAGTGGGTGCCTCCCATTGGAGCCACCCCTATTGCAGATATCTGAGATTTTCCGTTGAAGATGCCATGAACCCCCCAAAAAAAGTGTTATTTCAACCCCGAACAATGCAATTTATGTTCCAGCAATTTAACATAATTATATGGAAAACCCACGACTTCCAAAGGAAGATGATTTACATGGCGAGTTTTCCCACGTTTTCCCATATGGGGGTCGCTGAGGTAAAGATGGCTGGTTTGCCTTTCCCTGTGCCCGACCTCAATGGCGCGGGAGGGCCGGGGTCGGGTTTTCAGCTATGAAATATGGCAAGGAAAAAATCAAACGTGGGCCATGGGGAACTTATATACCATCTGGTTATTTAACATAGCTATGGAACATGACCCATATATAGATGATGTACCCATTTTTTGTGAAAAAAGGATATGAGTTTCCATGGCTATGTCCAATAACCAAAGGGTAATTGGGAACTTATAATGGTAGTTCAAACTAAGAACTGATTGGTGGTTTGGAACATTTTTCCATATACTGGGAATTTCATCATCCCAACTGACTTTCCTATTTTTCAGAGGGGTAGGTATACCACCAACCAGAGAAGTATGGGGATAGAATTGATTGTTCTTAACTTCCTTAGTTGCCACATGTTTTTTTTCACGGGTTTTGCTGAGATGGTGATTTGCTTGGAGAAATCTTCCGAAACAGAAACTCTGCCAGGCCTGAGGAATCTATGGAGAATATGCATGCTATATTTTATGATATGTTGTTTTTTTTCATTTTTTCATCATGTTTTTTATGTTATTGTATGATTCTCATATTTTATATATCTCTTGTTATTTTCTGATATTTTGTGGTGTTCCTTAAGCAACCCGAAACAAGTCAACAATGTTACATGACCACAAAACAATTGCTTCGCCTTAGCCACTGCAACAACTTTCACAACTCTTGGGATTACTTGAACGTGCATCCGACTTGGTAAGTGGGTCAATTATTATACTATGTTAATTATATCTGGGCTATATAGGGCACCCATCCACTGACGACCCCAGGGTCCCGCACAGCCAGCCCTCTGGAATCTGAGTTGCAGAGCACGTGGTTCCAATCCACCTTCAGCAAATTCGTGGATGGCCGTGTCTTGCCGCCCCTGGGCAAAAGGCATGGCAGGCATGGGCAAAATAAGGGAAAGAATGGCGAAGAATGAAGCAATTTATAATCCCTTCCCACATTCATATGACATATTCATATGTTAACCACCCCCCTCACCAGAAACTATGGTTCAGTAGAGGGATGTACAAATATTTGGAACCAGTTCGGGGTGTTCAAATAGTCTAGAGATGGGATTACTGGACCCAGAAGTGGGAATATCCGAAACATGTTTGGCAAACACCTGAAATTCCGGGACAAAGCCTATGTTTGGCATTTTTTGGGGCGCGTTTCCAGCTCTAAGTGGATATATGATCAGAGCTATTTTTCCTTTACATCCCAACTTATGGGGGTTCGTGCCATGTATCTACACAGTAATCCAAGTAGGCTCCCAACATGGCAAACCAAGGAGCGGCATTCTGGTGAAGGACTACATGTGGCTCGCAGATCCCTGGCTTGAAAATGACCCCCCAATGATAGCTGGCATAGCCTCAGATTCGTCCCAATTATATAGTGGATGGTGGTTTGGAACGTTTTTTTATTTTCCATTTCATATATGGGATGTCATCCTTCCCATTGACTTTCACTCCATCTTTTTTCAGAGGGGTAGGCGAAAAACCACCAACCAGATATTATTAACCATCATTAACCATATAATAACAATTAATATTATTAACCATTATTAACCAGGTATATTAACCAACCAGGATGGTTGTGTGTGGTGTCACACACGCATTATTGAGGTGTCACCCTCGGGCGGGGGGTGGCGTGCCAAGATTGGTTGGGTGAAAGAACTTTTTTTTGTTACACACCGTTTTTTCAAAGCACATGGCGGATGTGTAGCAACCAGCTGTGTATATATATAGATATACACACATATATGTATATATAGATATATATATATATACACAGCTCATTAGCCTTAATATATACATATATACATATATATAATGTTTGCAATGCAGCCAAGATTGGCCATACTTTCTATGGTGCACCCTTCAGTGAACCAACTAAAAGGAACCCCGCCTGAGGCGTTTGCATGATAATATGCCACATCTATAAATTAGATATACATAGTATATGATAATGTGAAATATTGCCAAGGCCCACATGCCCTTGTTTTCGAAGTCTGTTTGACGCTTGTGGGTTTGTTTGGGCCAAATATATACTCTCTGGTAAACTAACATAACTATGGAAAATCACCATTTTTAATAGGTAAATCCACTATAAAAGGGCAGTTTCCATGGCTATGTTAGTCATTACAGTACCAGAGGGTAATGGATAATGAACTTGTTAGGACCTCCCCTGGATCCAAGCATCGAGGAAGCCTAACTGGGGTACCACTTGGCTGATCCAGGGTCTACAAGTCTACTTTGGAGATTGGATGCCAAAAAAAACACCACGACATGCCACCTGTCAGGATTCTTGCCAGGGAATACAAACACATCATATAAGGGTCAGCAAAAAGATAGACAAAACATCTAGGATTTTGGAGATGATGTTGCAACCATTATTTCCAGGTGTCCTCTTTGTGTGGCCATTGCGTTTCCAAATGTCGTTTTGTTTTGGACTGTCAATGTGCTTTCAATAAATAATATATAATATGATCTAATATCATTTTATATTATATAATTTAATTTAATATAATAGAATATAATATAATAGAAAATGAAATAAAATAATATAATAAAAATAATAACATGAAATATGATATAATATAATATAATTTTATATATATGTATATATATAAATATGTGTGTGTGTGTTTAATATATATGTATGTAAATTGGTATTTAATATAAATATATATAATATATTTATATATACAGAATATGACATATAAATAATATATATATATATATATTACCTCTAATATATATATATATGTTTGTGTATTTATTTATTCTCCTTTTTCTGTAGGACAGTGTGCCGCCAGATGGCATGTGATATGTTCATCATTTTTCAGCAACTCGAAGAGCCAAAGTCCAAGGAAAACTTTGAACTCAAAGCCACCTATGTGCAATTCACGGTGGGCTTGAACTACATGCATCTCGCCCCAGGGATTTTGCAGGGACTGGATGGGGGGGATTTAACAATCAGACATGCAGGTAACTAGCCAAAGTCTGGGGTTAAGTGTCAAATATGGTGGTATATAAACGAACTGGTGACGTATGTTAATTAGTATCAATAAATTTAATTTAGTGCCTGAATCTTTTGCCATAAATGGTGATATGTGTACGTAAATATAAATGTGTATACGTGTGTGTGTGTACGTTTATATATACACAAAGACTAGCCAGCGAAAGTTTTTTTTTTTACAGGTTGTTTTTCTAATTTTAAGAGGAAATCAATGAAAAGAAAACTGCAGATTTCGTTGCTCCGGTTCAAGGTGACATGCTGGAAGATCAATAGAAACAATCGAACCACATGGTTTTGGGGGACTAGGTGTTTTACCTGGTGAGGATATCCCAGTTTCATCCCCAGTGCTGGCTGACCTATAAGTTACTAATGCATCTCATCTCCCGGGTAGTTCGAGTACTTGAAGATTGTCATTCGCAACATGACCCCAGAAGGTCCAGTTCTTCCATGTCAATATGTTTGTTGAAAAACAATTTTTTTGTTTACTGCAAAGTCTCATAGATAACCGACTATTTGGTTGACTGGAGTGACTCTGGATACTTTGTGGCGAGCTTGCTATGGCCTCGCCACAAATGATGTTGAGCATATAAGCAGAAGTATCCAAAACATTGCCTCAAACATCATAAAGTATAGAAGTATAGTGTGCGAATTCATGTCAATTTAGACTCATCTCGATTGTGTTTCGTCTCCTCAGCAGTGCTTCAGCCCCATATGTATTGACCCGCATTATCATACGCGTCACATATCCATGTTGCAAACAGGTCAACCCAGCATGAAAGTCATCAGTGTCCACATATCTGTGTGTCTCATCTTGGGGATTACCTCCAAGTGATTTAAAAAAGGCAAGTCTAGTGAGGAAACCTGTGGACAAATTTAGGCCGATAGATTTTTATCCCATGATATACTGGATTTATTGGACAAACCCGTGGTTTATGATCCCCAGCATTGTGTCATCAAGTTGGTTTACTTGATGTTTGTGCCAAAGCCGCTACCGAAGAAGAACCGAAGAACAAATCATGAACATGGATATCTCATGCTTGCACCTTCGATTTTGATGGTCATTTTACTGGGAAAGTGATGATAATATGATAATCTGGCTGGTGGCTTCAAACATTCTTTAGGTTTCCATTTCATATATGGGATGTCATCCTTCCCATTGACGAACTCCATCATTTTTCAAGACGGGTAAAACCACCTACCAGTTAACCGTTATCAACCACTATAAACCACTATTAACCACCATTAAACCACCTGTTTTGATAATATGATACTGGATCAGGCCGGGCCTTTCTGGCCAGCCATTCCGCACCAACTCGAGGACCGCTCAAAGCTCAACCATCCTCTCCTTGATGCAGGAATGGGACAACGTGGCTCGACCACGACGTGGCCATTGCCTTTTTTTTTGGTGCCATTTTTGACCTGCAAAAATATGGTGGACAACCATACCCTCAAGTTGGAAGGTTCTAAGACCCCCCTTGTAGATTCCATTTTTGAAACCACTTTTGGGTTCTAAAATGGTCCCCCTAAGGGGGTTTGAAGCAACTTGAGAGGATGGAAAACTACACCGAAGACGGGGCTGATGGATGTAGTGTTGGGACCTGCAATTTTTGGGATTCCCCGCTGAAGACGGGCTCAGTAACCAAAATGTGAATGCTGGATCAAATTACGTGAAAAGAAACCCTACATGAACATCACATTGCAGTTATGGCCCGAAATACCAGTTATACATGGTGAATTAACTGGTTATTTCTATGGGATTATCCATTTTATAAATGGGGTGAATTAGTATTAGTACTTATAACCACCCCATTTATGGAATGTATAATCCCAAAACTGAACTATAACTGAATTCACCATAACTTAAATTAAATTCAGTTATGGTGTGAATTATAACTGGTATAGCCCGGGCCATAACTGAGCTTAAAAACCTCGGCAGAAAGCCGCAAGGTGGTGGACGAGATCAATCAGAATGCGCCACCGGATGCTGATCTCGAACGTAAACGTTCAGGGTAAAGCGTGGTGAAGGGTTGGTCAATAGGATTGATACTTGAACCAGTTGTAAAATGTAGATTTAACATAGTCATATCTAGTCGTTTTAAAACTTTAAAACCATGTTTTCCCAGTCAAAAAACGTGGGAATCACTAGGCTCATCACGTTAGTACTGTACTGCACTGTACTGTAGATGATAGTAGATAGATCGTGGCCCCCCATTCTCCCCTCCCTTCACTGCAATGCATTGGGTTTGTTCCAAAAAAAGAACCTAGGATGGATAGTTTAGTACTTGAACCTTTTGCTCTAAACACGGGTACCTACTAAAACTGACCAGCTAAAAGACATTTTTGCATGGTAGTTGCCAAAGACTGGCCATAATTTCTTGGTGAAAACTTGAGCGAAATCCGTGTTCTTGATAAGTCATCCATGGTTGGCTGGATCGTGTTTGGCCATATGCACTTAGATTTCTAGTTTTGTTTTGCGAAACAGATGTGAACACACCGCAATTCCCACCAGAAATGCTCGTAGTAGGGGATCCACTAACTTTCAAAACTTTCAAGGAGCAAGGAAAATTAGACTTGCAAAACAAGCCCTATTTTGACCAAGCCTTTTGGTTGTGAGAACCCCGCCATGCTCATTCCACGTTTGGGGAAAAGTTACTCGGACAATCCTGAAAGCTTAGATCCATTATACTATTTTTACATGACCAAACTCCCATTATATTCCCATTATAATCCCATTATATGCCCATTATGTTCCCATTCTATTCCCATGATATTCCCATGATATTCTCATTATATACATTATCAGTATAATATCTGTTTTATTCCCATTGCACTTGTCGGGGGGTTACTATGGGTTACTATTTATCATACAGTAATCATATATCATATCATAATATTCCCATGGTATTTCCATGCATTCTATCCCCATTCCCATTCTATTCCACCACTACACAACATTCTACATTCTAGAATAATCCCATATATGACTGTAGTTATATATTAAGTAAATTAAATTACAAATATATATATATACATACATATTCAATTCTAAATAATTACATCCCATGGCATTCTACATCCCAAATATAAATTATACCATTCGATATGCCCCCTGGTAATTTAACATAGCTATTGAGCATTGCCATAGAAATAGTTGATTTACCCATTAAAAATTGTGATTTTCCATAGCAGACTGTTAGTTTACCGGAAGGTATTTCAAATTCCATCAAACGCCCAAAAACTAAATCCCATCAAGTCCCATTAAATCCCATTTCATGGCAATGAAATCCCACTCAATTACCATCAAATCTATTTACCAGAGGGTAATGTGGTTAACAAAAATCAATAAACCATCTAAACCATCCCATTTGGGAATGATTCATATATACCTACAGTTATGGCCTGGAATACCAGTTATAAGTACTAACAAAACCCCATTTATAGAATGTTTTTTATCCCATAGAAATAACCAGTTATAACCAATAAATGGCCTTTTCTACCTACCATTCTATATACCATCTACCACTACATCAATAAAAAAAAATCAGGATCCTAAAATGGAGGTACGTAAACGTACCATATGTTTGGCCATATGAATTGTGGGGATATTCCCTTACATAGGCCTCACACAGGCCTTATATATGGTAGGTACCTCCAATCAATCGGTTCCTGAAATGGCCATATGATTCATTTTTCTACCTACCATTCTGAATGTACCATCTACCACTATCCCCACGTGTTGGCCATCCCTTTCCGGTGGAGGAATTGGGTTCCACCTGGCACACTTCGTCCCTATGGATCCGTGCGGAGGCGGAGCTGGCCATCGCCACTGGGCGCAAAGTGTAACGGTGGTCCCTTGGGAGCTATGGAGATATTTTTCCAATAGGAGATATGGATAATTTTATATGTAGTATATATATAATATACATTACATGTAGAGATGGATGATATAGATATTGGTAAATGATTTATGATATGTGATATATATATATATATCTACCTATATCATTTTTACCCACATTATTACCATCAGTTGGTTTACCAACCAAAAAACCAGGTGATTTTGCCCCAGTTCGTTAGCTAAGTTGGTTAATAACTCCAATAACTATGGATTATGGGATATATATCTATACTTACTAGGGTTTATAAACCAACTATTCATATATCTGGGTAAAATTTCATAAGAAAATTGTGATTTAACCAACATCAATGGGGGTTTCAATGGGATTTTGGTTGCTGGTTTATGGTAGCTAAGTTGTTGCACATAACTCCAATTTCACTATGGATTATGGGATATATATCTATACTTACTAGGGTTTATAAACCAACTATTTATATCTAATATATCTATAATATATCTAATATATCTATAATATATCTAATATATATATATATATATATATATGTAAAAATATTTGCATATATATATATATGTAGAAAGAAATGCATGTATGAAAAAAATATGTATACCTATATAGGTATATGTATACGATATGCAGGTGTGGATACATATGTACACACACATATATATATATATATATATACATATGTCAAACTATGTATGTACGAGAGATACTTCAGCAAAGCCAGGATATTAACCTCGGAGTCCTTGGACGGATGGTTTTTTGTACTTGCTGTGTTTGTTTTTATTTTTGAAGTTGTGTGCTGAGAATTGGTGTAGGCCCCACGCGGGCGTTCCTTGAGAATTTGTGAACTTGATCAATCATCCAGATTCTGCAACTGGCAAAAGCTGAGAGTTCATGCAACGTAAAGAAATTGGTCAATTGGCTGCAAGAGTCAGTTTTCCATTGTTTTTAACCAATAAAACATATCTTGAAAGAGTGAAACTACAAGGTTTGATCCAATGCGCAAATGGGAAAACATGGGATAAACCCGGAGAGAGGCCACAATATCAACCTTTCACGATGTCATAACCTGTGGCTGAGATTGTGATGTTTTATCTTCCAATGGATTTTTTTCATTGGTAGCAACTGAAAAACGACAGAAAAGTAAAATCTTGCGCGTACTAAATATCTGACAAAGATATGTTCTATGTTTTTGCTATGCAGTCGCTATGGGGTGCAAACCATCATTCACACATAAAGACTTCAATTACCAACCGAGGTCCTGGGGGATTAGATGGGTAATTAATCACCATCCCAGCCATGAAAAAAACGCGGATCAACAATCACCATGATTTGAGCCCCAAGATAACAATACGTACGTGTTTATTTATTACTGTTTGAATGGGATGGAAAACCATACTCCTATCTTAACATGGGGTTTGCTATAATATTTTTCTTGCACCTCCATTTTGAATGGTTGAATCACCATAGTTTCCGGTTAGACACCTATTTTCACTGATGAAATTACATTCTTTAGTGGCTAAATCCCAAGTAAAGCCAACAAAAACAATTGACATGGTAAAATGATAGCTAGGTACTTTCTTGAACTGTTTAAATCACCATTTAAGTCCCAACTCTATATGATGATTTTCTCTGGTTTCAGCAATGAGACATGGCACCAAGGTGAACAGCACTGTTCTGACCATGTTGGTGAGTGCCTCTGGCGAGACCTCGCTGCGAGCTAAACCACCACTTGGTCTCCCGAAACCTACCATGACTGGGGATGGTGACAAACCACCTTATGGTCATTTTAGGGTTGGTTTATTATGCCTTTACCACATTAATCCATGAAAATAAGGCCATATTGGCGGATAGAATTCAAAAATGATCGTTGGTTGATGATTAGTTGGGGGATTGTACTACTTAAGATATTGAGGATTTCATCATCCAGAATCCATTTATTCCCCGATGAACCAGCGCAGCAAGGGACGACCGAGGGTTTTGAAGAACCCGATGTGCACACCTCAAGAACGGAACATGTGGAAACCCAGCAAGCGCCATCTAGAACACAGAAGCACATTTGAACAAACCTGTGGGTTCCGTGCTTATTTTCACCATGGATTTCCGGGCCAGATCGTGTTGCGGGAACACATCCTTGAAGATCCCTAGCCCTGGATCCTCTGGATCCGAAAGCTGAGGTGCGATTTGCGGTTTCCTTGGCGCTTTGTTCTTTACTCACTGGGATCCTTTCTTATCCTTGATGGTGGTGGTGAATGTGCCTTCGGCTACCAGCTGAGCGAAAGATGCGAAAGCGAAGCTCAGTGTAGCTTGTGGGGTGCCTCCAATTTTTTCCTCAGCGCCGTAGATGTTCACAATATCTGCTAAGAGTTTGAGGTACCAGTTACCGGTTTTGGAATTGATGTCAAAGCCCCACCAGATCCACCAGGATTTTCGAGTATGACTGGGGACCCCCGCTGCGAGGGATGTTTGAGATTCCCCACATTTGAACCATCCCGAGGCCGGGAGCTAAGGAGCCCTGGTTTTTCAATGCTATTCATATATTGCCCATGAAATTGCGAGCAAAGGAACTAGAGTCACTAGAGTTTCCCGGATACATTTGACACATTCAGATGCAACAAGTGTGTCAACAGAGAGCTAACATTTTTTTTTCCCTGAGCAAAGTCAAGGGATTGGAGCAAGGATGCCCAAGGTTCACCAAAAACATCCAACTGATCTGACTGGACAAACAACCCGAGATTGTTGAGTTGATCGGCGAGTTTTTAGCCGAGTCGTATGACAATGATTAGTTGTTTGCATTTTTGCTACGAAACAACTATGTTGAATTTGGTTAATCATTGTTAATCTATATTTGAGTGTATGTGAGATTTGTCATGTGTTTTTCTTGGACCCACAAAATGTTGTAGATGGAAAAGTGGCTCCGTACTATTTTTGGGTAGTAAAATCTGTCATTTTGGGTCCCCTATGATCATCCTAAATGTTTGCTGTGTGCGTTTGTGGTTTCAAAGGCGTCATTATGTAATTATTGAATTATTGAAGTTTACGCATGGTTGGATGAAACGGAAGCAAATATGGGATAAAACTACATTGGAACTATGTTAACAGGTGGGGAGAAATGTATTGTCTAAGTTCATGTTTCCCGCAACTATAAACCAGTTGAAGTCCTACCATGGCATCAATGATGCTAGTACCCTCCATTTAGTTTGATGATGTTCTCGGCAATTCCCAAATTCAACAGACATGACACTCTAACTGGGACTATTCCATGTATAAAGCTAGGTCCTGGGCCATACCATGGTTACTAACTGTTCTTAACGACCAACACTGGTATTAACCCGTATTCCATTAATTAATGTTCTAAGTCAATAATTATTCGATTCATATCCTCATGATGTTCCATTAGAAATGATATCCCTGCATATTTCATTCCCCATGTGCTCCATGTATGGAATATTTACCAACATTTACCACCATGATGACCCAGTCATGTAGGTAAATATTCCATACATGAAGCATATGGGTACTCCTGATTTTCCATTCACAGATCCTATCATCGTCGAGGTGATTGGGGTGACCTTGGCCCTGGCCTGGTTTATGATGGTCGCTGGGATCTGGGTCTCGTTTTGCTGGAAAACGACGATGAAAAACCACGGGAAAACATGGGGAAAAAAACCGAAGGAATGAGACAAGGGCGATGATCGAGATGTCAATGATGGGATTGTGATTAGTGAATTCTCATGATTTACCTGGGAAACTTGGTTGGGTGATTATGATTTGATCTTTGGCTGTAAACTGGGAAGTCATGTGCTTGCCACAACATATTTCGTGGCAGAGCATCTAAGAATGGCCACGGTTGAGGCCGTGTTTGAGTGGAGAATAAAAAATACATAGTTATCATGCCCCGATGCTCCATGGATGGATGATTAACCTACATTTACCCCATGGCCCAGTCATGTAGGTAAATATTCCAGCACCATGGTTCGCATCTGGGATGGTTTCCTGTGAAGCTGCCCCTGGTTGCATTTGCGAGTGAAGCCGCCGAAGGGTAGTCATTGTTGATGCGAAACGAGCATGGCTTAGGTCTTAGGACACTATTTTTGGGGGGTTCTTGAAATGGGGTGGACAGGTGGACCCCCCAAACCATAGTTGTCAACACTAAAATATCTGGGCAAATTATAACGACCTCACTGCGACCTCACTGGAAATCATGGTTAATAAGGGGAATCATCCCCAAATGGCCTTAATTCAGGTTAGTGAAATATTATAATTTGCCCAGAAATATACTAAAATGGTGTAATTTTGGATGATTTGGGGTGCCCCCCATGTTAGGAAACTTCCATGTCGGTGGTCTTAGCGATTTCCTGTAGATTTTTCTATAAGCCAGCCAAATAAGAGTGAAACTCTGCCATGTTAGGAAACATTTGCCAAGGATTTCCTTCGTTGGTTGAAGGGTGTGATAAGCAGGCTTTACCAGCTCTCATCTCCACCCGTACTACATACCCTCTGGTAATGACTAACAGTTTGCTATTGAACATGGCCCATTTATAGATGGTTTACCAATTAAAAATTGTGATTTTCCATAGTCATGTATGTTTACCAGAGGGTATCCAGCGTTCTTGGTCTAATCTTATCCAGCGTTCTTGGTCTAATCTTACAGCAACGACCAGCAGGCCTCGCAATACCTCCCTGGTGTAAAAAAATCTTGAAGCCGCAGTTACCCAACTAGGTTGTCTGGAAATGGGCAGTCCCATCAAATTTACCCTCTGGCAATTTAACATAGCCATTGAAAATGGCACATTTATAGTTGATTTACCTATTAAAGATGGTGATTTTTCATAGCAGACTGTTAGTTGACCGGAGGGTATTTCAAATTCCATCAAACGCCCAAAAACTAAACCCCATCAAGTCCCAATCCCATTATATAATGGCAATGAAATCCCATTCAATGACCATCAAATCTATTGAAATGTCGACAATTTGTCGAGGTCTTGATGGGCTGGGCCGTGGGTGTCCTGGAAGTCCTTGGTCTCATCGTCTTCGTGGGCTACAGCATCACATACACCTTGCACATCGCGCACAAGCTGCTGGGCTGCTAGGAACACATAAATTCTATGGTTTATGGTAGATATAACTATACTGGTTGGTGGTTTGGAACATTTTTTTAAAAATAATATATGGGATAATCCTTCCCATTGACTAGTATTTTCAAGATGGTTGAAACCAACCAGTATGTGTAGATATAACTAGAGTTAGTGGGGTTTATAAACCAACATACAACTGGGGGGCACCATCCTGCAGCAGCTCGGAAAAGAGAGAGAGAGAGAGGAAAAACAAACAATACCAAGAGGAAAAAAAAGAGCCACAGAGTCAGATTTGTTTAGTGTTTTTGGAGTAAGATGATTTTGTAAATTATCTTTTTTCAATGGCCATTTCAGAACCTAAATTGGAGGTACCTACCATATATAAGGCCTATTTTTCAAGCCTAAATTTCAGGGAATATCCCCACAATTCATATGGCCAAACATATGGTACAGTAGCTCCATTTTAGGATCCTGAAATTCCCATGGGTTTTGTTTATTTGCTCGCACTCAAGGTTAGCCAACTTAGCAGGGGGTCATCAAACGACCAAGATGCAATGTTGACCTGGCGTCCATTATGCGATTCTTTCCCAAACACCCTAGGGAATCGATGGTATCCACAGGGCTTTCCTTGAGCAAATTCAAGCAAGTAATACTTAACTGGTTCGTGGTTTGGAACATGTTTTATTTTTCCATACATTGGGATTAATAATCCCAACTGACGAACCCATATTTTTCAGAGGGGTAGGTATACCACCAACGAGTTGTTTGTTGATTTTAAGCACCCGTCACTAAGGTTGCCAGTTCAAAGGATTTACTGCCCAATGATCACTGGGATTCGGGCCCTTGTGCATGTCAGCGAGGTAAACCTTGGTTTGGGTAAATCGGTCAACTTCGTTTGTTCCAGAAACGGCGGTAGATTGAGTGTCTAGCATCATCAACGCAAATGTTTACATGTGTTTCTTTGCAATAGTGACAAACATCTACAGGATGGTGCCCCAAAATTTATGTTGGTTTATACATCCCATTAAGTATGTATAGTTATATCTACCATAAACCATTGTAACAAGCTATCCAGATCTTTGTTTCGTGCAATGTGTCCAATTTTGCCAGCAATTCCTGCTTTTCTTGCTTCCCGACCTTGGTGAATATCCCATCATTTTGTGCTAAAACATGCTAAACCAATTTTATTAATGGTGAACGCCTTAGTTTGGGCGGTTAGACCCAATTTCGCTGGTTAAGTCAATTTGCTGGTTAAACCATGTCAAACCTACTACTTGACTCATCTTTTTTTGTTGATTTTCTGTATGGGGCTGTCGAACCAGATGGTTTAATATTGCCAACTTTCAGAATAGCCAATTCAAATCAATTTAACTATTAATCAAGATACTCGAGCGATGTTTCTCTATGTTGGCTTAGAAAGAACATTATCAGAACATTGAAGTTCCTCTACAATATCATTAAACCACATTCAACCATGATAATCCCATTAAACCTCCATTTTTTGGTAAGGTTTCGCCACCTCAGATGCTAACCCAGGTACCAAGAGCACATCCTGAGCTCCGAGTCCATCCAGCTGGGTCGACGGACGCGCGAGCGCCGCACGTTGGCCGTGTCTTACGCCTTGCGATCCATGCGTCTCGACCGTCACAAGGTAGTGCCCCAGTTCGGAATCGCTAAGTTGGTGAATAACTCCAATTTCACTATGGATTATGGTAAAAATGTGTAAATATATCTGTACTATTCCTATGGTTTATAAACCAACAAACATAACTGGGGGGCACCACTTACTGTCAGGATTTCCTGGGTGGAAATCGGGAAATCCGGAGGGAAACCGCTCGGTTTCTAACCAAGATGAACCAGCAGCAAAATCACCACTATGTCCATATAAATTCCATATAAATGTGTTAAATTCCACTATGAACCAGCACTATTATCCATGAATCACCATTATTCTAGGTCAATCTTAGATGGGTAGAAACTAATCCTTTAGTCTTTGGGTATCAATGGGATTTAATTTTTGGCAGGGTATCTAAGATTGGCACTGGAAAAATGAGGGTTAAGACAAAACAAGAAAATATGGAGTCAAGATGGGCTAGGTATCAGAAAATTGGATTAATTTGGCTAACAAACAGGGGGATGCCATGAGAAACCGTGGGTGGGTGAACAAGTAGAATCGTGACATAGCAGCTTATATAATCGGTAAACCGTTTGGCTGGGTAATGAACCAATTATTGATCAGAGGACGTTTGCCAACAGATTTGATGTGGCCATCAACAAAAGGGCTGGTAGAAGCGGGTAAACTGCCTTACATGAAGGGAATATGATACATGGTTCATTACATGAGAGAGAGAGAGAGAGAGATATATATACATACGTGAAACAGCTAAACATATCTATTTTTCTGGTAGGGCATCTAAGATTGGCCATGAGAACTGGTGGGCAAGTATGGAGGAAACATGGCAAAAAAAAAACATGGCAAGAATCATTCATGGCAAGAAACGTGAGGACACCATGATTTCATATGTTTATAATTGAAGTTTGTGGATGTATGTAATCTAAAACTATCAATTGCATGGGCCCATATCTCAGCTTTCGGATTTCTTGTGAATTATTCAGAGCTATTGGATGAGCCACTGGGGCTAGAGGGGCTAGAAGTTTGGGAACCTGTCAGCCTGTGAAATACTAGGCCTTAGAAAAGCTGTAATGTTGTTAGGAGCTACTTGGTGCCATAGGTATGACCTCACGGTAGATTTCACGAGAATACTGGGGGAAAGGGGCGGGGATCGGGTTGGGAGGAGGGAAACTCATTGGCAATTCTGGGCTGAAGGGGCTGAAGCACAAGCTCAGATGGACTTGGGGCTGTTGAATGAGAGGTTTCAAGTAAGATCTTGCGGGTGCTTGGATTTCGTCCCACCTGTCACGAACTCACTGACAGGGGAAGCCCTGGCTAGGGGATTTTTCTCCCCCAGTAAGCAATATTAAGCATGTGTATGAACCGGTATGCAACCTAAGAACAAGCGATATGCCATCACAAAGGTTACGTCCCCCCGTTCTTCACATGGGAACATCATGAAGCCCACACATCTGGATGTGGAAGTTGATGTTCCGCACTTGCATATACCCTCTAGTAAACGTTTACATCGCTATGGAAAATCAGAATCTTTAATAGGTAAATTACAATCTGGTAAACGATCACATAACTATCAAAAATCGCCATGCTATTAATGGGTAAATCAACTATTTCGACTGGGCCATTTTCAATAGCTATGTAAACGTTTACCAGAGGGTAAATCCCATTATCATCCCATTATTCACCATTGGCAACCATTAAATCACCATAAAAATAGTGGTTAATTCACCAAGTTTCTAATTGGATTTACCAGAGGCTCACCCGTTGGCGAAACGCCCTGGAAAAGACCAGCTGCAGCGGCGAGGTCGGGCTCCATCGTGGGGTCAGCCATTACGACCTTAGGGTCGAGCCGCCTGGATCGCTTGGCGAGGTTTAAAAATGGTGGATTTCTCTCATGGCACTTGCGGGACTTGCGGGTGCAGTTCCTAATAAGTGGATAAGATTATTCGGATTGATGAGTGAATCCCCTCGGTCAAGAAGTCTCCCAGTGGCGCTATCCCAGCAACTGGATTACCATAGTTACTATAGCCAAGTTTCGACAGGTGATCCTGAAACGATATCCCAGCGGGGGTGACCTCCCCATTGAAAACAATCCTCACCCCGTGTCCCAAGTGGGGCGTGGCGAAGAGGTTTTTTCCTCTTCTTCTGCCAGTTGGTGATTTTCGTGAAGTTTCTGGGCAGGGATCTTGGGATATCTGGTGCTTTGTGTTGCCAACACTGTTTGAACCTAAATCAGTTACCCTAGGATAAACTAACCTAGATGCCTAGATTCGTGGAAAACCTATGGTTTCCCAGAAATCTTTGATTTTCCGCATCAAGGCTTCGATGATCCTAGGGCATACAGAGATCCCCTGATGTGTGCTGATTCAATCATTCAATGGTTGGTTTTCTTCAATTTACCACCCCACACCCACAATGAAAATCACTAATGTGATAACCCAATTGGGTTAACACCAATTCTAGTTATTACACCATTATTAACACCAATAATTATTAATTATTATTAATTACCACCATCTAACAAAGAAATTCCAATTGGTGACAATTGGCGTTGATAATTATTAGATGTACCCTCTATTTATCTCTATTTTAGATGCTGCAAAATGACACCCAAATGGGTTTGTTGTCGGTTTTACCTCAGTGCTGGTCGGCTGGTCACGGTTCTGTCACCCTAAAACTGTGTTTTTTTCGTTTTTTCGGAGATCTTCAGCGAGGTCACAGAGTCCTAAGTCTGGTTGGTGGTTCTATATATATATATATATCTGCTTGGTGGTTTGGACCATTTGGATTATTTTCCCATTCAGTTGGGAATGTCAAAATCCCAACTGACTATATCATATTTTTCAGAGGGGGTAGGGTTGAAACCACCAAGCAATATTGATTCGATCCCCACTGTTGATCTCCCATCTTCAAAAGCCACGGCTTAACAATGAAGCAATGGATTTTGCCAAAAAATTGGGCCCACTTTCAAGGCATAGAAACTGAGTCATTCCTAATCAAGTCATTCTCAAATCCGAATTCTTTACGTTCAACCACCATTTCTCTCTACCTAACCTCATCTTCATCAACAAATGCATCTACCGAAGGTGACCTCTAATCACCCAAATCATCCAACGCGGGGATCTTAAAATAGATGCTTGCCAAGTCAGTGTGAACCACAATTCACTATTTGTTCACCCTCTGGTAATTTAACAGTTCGCTATTGAAAATTGCCATTTATAATTTATAGCTGATTTACTAATTGATTTACCCATTAATGGTAATTTTCCAGTTCGCTATGTAAACGTTTACCAGAGAATTTCATGGCAAATATCGATATATCCAACAGATACTAGCTAATGGTAACCATATAACCATGATAACTGGTAGTTTATTATATGTAATCAATGAGAATCAATGGGGATATTCCCTTACATAGCCCTTCGGCCTAAAAAAAATGGTACCTCCAAGACTCCAATCAATCGGTTCCTATGTCGATGGCCAGTAAGGAAATATCCCCACAATTCATATGGCCAAACATATGGTACTAACGTACCTCCATTTTAGGATCCTGAAATTACCATGGCCAGTGATGCAATCACCATGTTTTTTTGGTGAAACAACCAAGGCTTGCCACGGTGCTGTTCTCCGTGACCTTCTTCGCCTGCGTCTTCGCCACGTTCGCCTTCCCGGCGGCGCTGCTCTGCGTGGGCCCTGTGGGGACCAGCTGCGAAGTGCTGCCACAGCTGTGGAAGAGCTACAGCGCGCCAGGTGCAGCAAGGAATTGGCGAAACCATGGCTAAATATATACATGCATATTTATATATAAAAGATAGATAGGTAGATAGATAGAGATAGAGATAGAGATAGTGATATTATACATATATATATATATATGGTGATTATATCCTTTGAATAATTGACTTCAAGAGCTGGAAATTTTAATAGTAAAAGGGATTACAATTTTAAAAGTTGTGCTTAGAAACCGAGCAATAGTCATGGTTTATTAATCTGGACTTGACGTGAATCTTTATTTCATTATAACTTGCTAGTAATGGGTTACCCTCTGGTAAACTAACATAGCTATGGAAAATGGTTCATTTATAGATGGTTTACCTATTAAACATGGTGACTTTCTATAGCAGACTGTTAGTTTACCAGAGGGTAATGGGTTATATCCCTTCATAGCAAGACATTTTGGATGGGTTCTGACCCCCTTCCAATCACCGGTTAAGTAACTCCATCGGCCATAAAAATTTGAGAGGCTCAGCTGTTTTTCACGGCCGATTTCAGTGCTAGACTTTGAATGAATAGTTTTATGCAGCCTAAGTTTGTTTCAGGTACCTAGACTGGGGATACAGGGAAAACATTTTGTTAGGGGGTGGTCCTTATGAAAATCGAAGTTGAAGAAGTACTTGAATGATCATCCCACTTCGTAATTAGTTAATAAGCCTTCGATCGTCCCCTGAGCGGGGGTATTCCTCCAAAGTTCCGGTCAACCTGGGAATGTCGTTGCGTCCCGGCCGTGGGTCGCCAGGGATCCTTTTTGTTGCAACAGGGTTGATGCACAGACCTAGTTACCTAGTTGTTGTGCTGCTCTTATCAGGCCAGATTCATAGTTTTCTGGTCATGAATTACCGGAGAGCAGCTGGATCCGGATGTCCTCAAAAGCACCATGGCTTCAAGCAGTAAACACAGGAGATATTGCCAGCAAAACCTGGATTTTATGAACACCAGATAATGCGTTGAACGATGTAATAAAACTGGTTGGTGGTTTCAAACATTTTTGTTCCATTTCATATATGGGATGTCATCCTTCCCATTTCATATTTTTGAAGATGAGTAGGTATACCACCAACCAGAAAAGAATATAAAAGAAGAGTCCAGTCTAACGACAACGATCTGATAATTCAGATGATTTCGGCAACAAACATTGGGTCACTGGCCCCGCTGGAGATTGAACACTGACCAGAGCAGGGATTTGATACAGTAAAACAAGAGGCAGCACGTAGTCAACAAAAACATGACTTGAAAGATAGGAAGCCACCTACTGGGGTCACCATATACTGTACCATTGATTAATCAAGCATGAGGCTTGAAAGACACAAGGTGAGGGATTGGTGGGGTTGGGGGCACAGGAGGTTGCACACTTGACATTTTACTTGGAACATTTGCTCTTTGGCACTCAGACTTGCTGCAGAAATGAACGCAGTCCATTGGAAATGTTGATGATATATGCGTTGCTTACAAGGTGGTGCCCCAAAGTTAGCCAAGTTGGTTTATAAATCCAAAAACTATGGTTATGGCGGATACATATATATATAGGTAAAAATCACACACACACACATATCTATATATACAATATTTATATACACATCTATAGTCATCTATACGTATAGTTAGTGGGTGTTTTAAAGTGCTATACACAAACTTATAACTGGCGTGCGCCACCGTGATGGAACCTTGTGAGATATTCCGATTTACAGTAATATATTGAAATTCATTGAATTGCCTGGAATATTCCCAGTTATGTATAGGCCACATATGCGTTATATTATATGGTCTTGACAGTTGGTTTCCATTGAAAGCCCTGTAGGCAGCGACGGTCCCGACCATCCTCGCGTGCACAGTGAAGCCGAACGTGTGCAGATGTCATCCAAGTTGGCCAAGAAAATCGTGGTGGAAACCCGGCTGAAGATGCTGCGGTGATTGGTTTTTCGCTGGCTTTTCCAAGTGAATAATCTCCAACTTAAAGACCCCTAAGAAACCCTAAGAAACCCTAAGAATTAGAGGATGAAATCGATGTGTTCTTTATGTCGAGATCCCAAGCTATATTGGGACGTGATCCCGGAGATCTTGAACACCTCGAGATTTCCATGGTGAGGCTACCAGTGAAAAAATAACATATACCCTCTGGTAAACATTAACAAAAAACTATGGAAAACACCATGCTGTGTAGCTGGGTAAATATACCACAATCATTGATATCCACTGAATCAAATAATCAGTCAACCTGTTGCGAAGGTGAATAAACTTGAAAATCCTGTTTCCGAACACCTTTCTCCAGGACGACGGCGTGGCTTCCCACGTCTTCTTGGCTTCCGGCAGCACATCCTCCCTGCCCCGGCGAAGTTCGGATGCAGCGCAGGAGAAGAGGCCTGCCCCGGTGGACGCTAAGGAGCTACTTGGAGGATCATCCCTACTAGGTGGTGCCCCCCCAGGGATGTGAACGTTGGTTTATAAAACATAGAAATAATATGTCAATATATCTACCATAAACCATAGTGAGTCATTGGAGTTATGTTCACCAACTTAGCCAACGAACTGGGGCACCACCTTGTACTTGGGTTAAAAACTGTGGTCGTTCGGGGTTATAACCCAGTACCCAATTATGGAAGCCCAATGGGGGCTTGCCACTAGCTTTACCACTGGGATGAGACCCCCAAGGACGCGATGAATTTCAAGTTGGTTTATGACTAGTGGCATCAACATTGGGGTTTAGCCGTTTAGCCCCAATGAAATACGAGGTTGAATATTCAAAATGGAGGGTTTTACCAATTCTGAAAATGGGCACTGTTATCCTTTGTGGTAAGTGGACATATTTACCATCTAGATAGACATGCATGTTCTCTAAGATTGGCCACTTGGAGTCCCATCCAACTGTATGTGCATATACATGTCATTGTGTGCATACGCGAAGGTGTATCCATTGCAAACCCAACACTTAAGCTACAAGGTGGTGCCTTCCCCAGTGATGTGAATGTTGGTTTGTAAACTGGTTCGTAACTAGTTCGTTATATCTACCATAAACCATAGTTATTGGAGTTATGTTCACCAACCTTAATTTCAAACTGGCACACCTTTTGCAGCGCTGCTCTGCAGTGTTCCAAAAAAACAACTCCTACGATCGATGGGCCCAGCGAGCGCAAGACCATCACTTCACCAGGGCTATCTGAAGGGATAGTATGGGTTAGTCACTTTGTCATGACTTATACATACTTATGCGTGGATATAAAGTTATATATAACTACCAATAGTCGAAATATTTATATGCCAACTCATGGAGATTTTCACCCTGGTTATGCCCATCTCAAACCATTTTCATCCCGGTAATGACTTCGCACTCCCGCCCGCGCCTTGGCGTCTCCAGGCCAAGAAAGTCGCAAGATCTTGCGATCACCGTGCTGTGACCGTCGGCGATGCGATGTGAGGATGTGACTTTTAGAGGGATACCCTCTGGTAAACGTTTACATAGCTATTGAAAATGGCCATTTATAGTGAGTTTTCCCATGAAAAATTGTGATTTTCCATAGTTATGTTAGTTTACCAGAGGGTAGTGACATTCTGATTGGTGGTTTGGAACATTTTTCCCCATATATTGGGAATAATCATCCCAACTGACTAATATATTTGTGACATTCAGAGGGGTAGGTCGGGGTAGGTATACCACCAACCAGCGTTTAATGGGATAGTGACTTCGGGGTTTCCTCAAATGGGGGTACCCTAAGAGCTGGATGGTTTACAAAGTTTACACTGGAAAATCCTCTTCAATTAGATGATTTGGGGTCACGTCATTTTAGGAAACCAGCATATCAGTAGGAATACTGATAGAATGGGATGTTGATATAGTGGGATAGGTGACTATTATAAATAATCTGGGATCATTATGGTCATTCTTAGATATTCTTAGTAGGAATATTGTAATATAATGGGGTATGTGCAACTATTGATGATAGCAAATAAATCCCATCCACCGTTCATTGTAAACAGCCCCTAGAAACCAGAGACATAAACGGGGTGTTTCATATGGGATGGGATTGATTAGCGCCATTTTTGCACCCCCACTCACCCTACAAAAGAGATCCATATAGTTTGCCCTGACTTTCAGCCCTGCGTTGGCTCCTGTGACGGCCTGAGTCGCATGGCTTTCAGTGATGCTAAGCACCTGGATGTCATGGAGGTGGTTTGGAACATGGATCCCATGGCATTGGGTTTATCACAGAAAATGTGGGTTATCCTATCTATAAATGGGTTATAACTAAGACATAGCATGTTGTAACTGGTTGGTGGTTTGGAACATGAATGGATTATGACTTTCCATTCAGTTGGGAATGTCATATTCCCAACAATCATCCCAACTGACGATTCGTCATAATTTTCAGAGGGGTAGGCTCAACCACCAACCAGATAATTTTAACCATCATTAACCATATATATAATAACCATATATGTTAACCATTATTTTTCAGAGGGCTAGGCTCAACCACCAACCAGTTGTGAAGTTCTTCGATTTTCTTGGCATTTCGCTGGGTTCACCGGAAAAATGTACCCTCAACGTAGCAGCGTAGCAGTCGGCCGTTGCCTGAAAAAGATCAACATGGGGTCCACGTGACCGGAAGATGAAAGAACAGTAAAAGCGAGGGAATGATGCCTGTATTCACATCGCTGGGACCTTATGAATATGATTTAAGTAGGGGATCATCTTCTCAATGTTGGAAGATCATTGAAGGGTATTTGCTTTTCGGTGGAGAGCAAGTGAATTAGGTGTCAAAAGCAGGCACCAGAAAATGCAGAAGAATTGTGACCTGACCCATCATTAATAAACATATACTGTAAAAAATATTTATTATTGACCTGTATCAACCCATGCTTTATTATTGACGCGTATTAACCCATTTTGGGGATCACTCATCCACTCTTGCCCGACTTGCAACCAACTGACGCCTCCAGCCACCAAACAAAGCGCGGCTGTGAAAAAACGCCATGCCGCGGGGAGCTCCGTTTGGGTAGCTGTTGGCAGCTGAATACCACCCCAAGGTGGTGACTTGTGGTCATTTTGCATCATGGGTATACCTGGTATACCCGTTGTGAACCAGAATTGGGGATGGATTACTGAGTTGACCACATCGGGATATTGTCAGAAAACATGTTGGGCACACACATTGGAATGCCTCAGGGACCGTAAGTCATTGCAACATTCCATAGTTAGTTTAATTCAACGGATTGATTTCTGGGATAATCTTCAGGAAACATCAGGAAACTATGTTTTATTACCTCCATTTTTGTATGAATTTACCCACTTCTTGGCATAAAAGGCTTGTTGTATTTGATTTTAATTTTGAGATCTCCCGCGCCTCCCAGTTGCCAAAAGGCGGCCCTTCCCTTCATTTGGTTTTCACCGAGCATACGCAGGCGAAAGCGACGTCCAAGGCTGCACCAGCCGCCGCATCAGGTAGGAGTGGCGAGCTCGGGGCACAAGGGGCACTTGAAAATCTCCTTTGCATTGAATCCATTGCGATGCTTGATAAGCACGGTTATGGCCCGAATTAGCAATTATAAATGGTGAAATAAATGGCTATTTCTTTGGGATTATACATTCCATAAATGGGGTTTTGTTAGTACTTATAACTGGTAAAGGGCCACAACTGCAGAGAGTAATGTACTCTCTAGAGTGTTGGGTTGAAGCAAGCATCTCGATGGGCGTTTGGGGTCAAAGCGTTTAAGCTTGTGGTTTGAATGCCCCCCGCTGGTGTGACTTGTAATAGGTGTAAGCAGACTCAGCCTTTGGAAGGGGAAGCGTGGTGTGGCGCTTGTTCAGCTTGGGAGAGCCTTGGAAGGGAATTGACAGTTCCCTGGGACCAAGCTGGCTGTCGTGCAGTTGCAGCGGACTTGATTATCAACACTTCTCGGCAGGTTCGTGCCCTGCGATCCCTTGGGGCCGGCATAAGCCGTAGCACCCAGTCTGCTGGCGCAAGCCGTGCAGACTCAGCTGGCAACCGCCGTGCTGAAGGTGACAGCCTAAGGCTTAGTGAAAAGGCCACGAGCTTCACTGCCGAGAAAGAAAGCGCCTCCACCACCACCGCCTTGTCCGGTGCCTAAAGAAGAGGTACGTGAACCGGAAGGTGAAGCTGAGGACGAAGAATCTGAGGAAGAGGAAGAGAGGTCATCTGACCCTTTGGTACGTTCACGAGGGCCTGATCGTGGACAACCACCTCCGGAACCGGAGAACAATCCACCACGCAAAAGAGACCACAAGAGCCGGGAAACCCGATCGGCTGACAAGCGTCGGAGCCGTGATAGGACCCGAGACCGTGGGCGACACAGAGACAAGAGGAGAGGCAGTGACCGCAGAGGATCACATAGGCCCCGACATCGTGCTGGAAAGAAACATCAAAGATTGGGAAGGTTGGCAACAAACCCCCATTTGAGGGTTCATCGAAAGGCTACAGGAGCTTTTCTTGAACTTTCTTCGGTCACTTGCGGCCGAGGGCAGCTGGACCGCCCCATCCTTTATTAGGATGGAGCCCTTGGCTAGTGGTGCTGAGTTCATCATCTCAGACTACGCTTCATGGGAGACTTTTACAACGCAGATTGGAGACGTGATAGAAGTGGACCTACTCACGTCGTCATTGGCGGCACCAGAAGAAGAGTGGGGAGCTTTCATCGTCACCCGGGTGGATCTGGTGTCAGATGGGACGCTGGTTTTGGCCGTGCGTTTATTGGGAAGCACTGCACCTGGTATTACGGCACAGCTCACCGAGAAAATGGGTCTTGGTGGAGGGTATTTGCACCTCTGCCGGACCGACCCTTGCCTGGGAGTAGAAGACGAGCATGTCGGTTTCCTTCATGTGAATCATCTGAGGCGTTGGAGTTTCTCCGATTTCAGTGCCGCTTGCGACTATCTCACAGCCGCGCAGCGCAAGGCGGCAGAGAATTTGCACAAGGAGGCCATTGGAGATGTACCAGAAGCTGCGCCAAAGAGACAGGCAAGACGCCCCGCCAAACCAAAGGATCCAAAAGCACCGAAAAAGACACCAAAAGCGGCCCCCAAAGGAAGAGGAGATCCCCTTTCTCAACTGGTTCGTAACAAAGCAGTTCCCGAATGGATGGTAGGTATTTTCAACAGTGCACGACAACAGTCGAGATTTTGGTGGCATGTGTACTTGGATAACTTTGCGTTAGGACAAGTAGTTGGGGCAGATGATGAGACCGCTGCGGGTTATCAAGCACACGCGCTGGCTGAGCAAGCGTGGACAGAGGCTGGCGTATTGAGCTCTGCAAAGAAAAGACGTGAAGGGGTCTCAAGTGTTCTTGAATTAGGAGCCTTCATTGATGGAGATGGTAAATATATTGGAGGGTCACCGGAACGATTTTTAAAATTGGCACATGCAACCTGTTGGCTTCTGGAACAGCCACTACTATCGAAACGGTTGGTACAAGTAGTGGCAGGCAGATGGGTACACGTGATGCAGTTCAGACGACCCACAATGGGCTTCTTGGACAAGACTTGGGAGTTTATAGGTAGGAAGTTGTGGAAGCATGGGATTCGTCAAGAAGTACGCAATGAACTGTTTCAATGCATGCTGTGCATTCCACTTATGCATACGCATTTGGGAGCCACTATCAAGGAGGTGATCACAGCTTCTGACGCTTCATCGGTTGGTGGGGCGGTCGGAGTTGCAAACACTTTGACGGAGCAAGGGAAGGATTATGTGCAGTCTTCTCTTATCAACCAACAGCAGCCAAAGCAGATCCCCGTGATGGTCATATCTCTTTTTGGAGGCATAGGTGGTGCCTTTCGTACGTATGATATATTGGGAGTACAACCAGTGGCACTTGTGCACTTTGATTTACACCGACCTGCCAACAGGATAGTATCCAGAAGATGGCCACATTGCGAAATTTTTGGAGATGTGAAAACTTTCACTAGGGAATTATATCAAGACCTTTTAGCCAGGCATTTGAACATATCTGAAGTTCATGTATGGGCCGGTTTCCCATGCACAGATCTATCAGCAGCTAAAGCATTTGGAGAAGGATTAGCCGGTCCAGCTTCATCATTATTTTTCGAAGTTAAAAGAATTCGAAAGATTGTTGTTGAGGAGTCTGGCGGACACATCACTTGCAAGTTCACAGTGGAAAATGTGGCTTCAATGAAACGAGAAGAATGTGATACCATCTCAAGACACCTGGGGCTACAGCCATATTTTCTGGATTGTGCTGATGCGGTGCCGATGCACCGACCGCGGCTGTGTTGGACCACGGAAGTACTGGAGAATACCTGTGATGATGTGTTCATTTACCCCGAGCAAAGATGGCGTAGGGTAGAAGCCAAGGCAGACTACCCTGAAAAGGAAAGTTGGATTGATCCGGGAGTTACCTGGCCTGGAGGTGAGCGCGGAAACATATTACCAACCGCTATGAAGGCCATCGTGCGGGTCCGGCCACCAATCCGGCCTGCGGGGATCGAAAAATGTGATCAAGCAACGCTCCAGCGTTACCAGGCAGACTCTTTCAGATTTCCTCCTTATCAATACAAGGAAGGATATATCTTTTATACTGCTCACGGGAGTTGGAGAACTATTTCCTCAGAGGAAAAAGAACTGCTCCTGGGGTATGGTTGGAAACATACTGCATTGTGTTCAAGTGCCAGCGAAATCAAGCAATCTTACCAAGCGTATGAAGATACGCGCCAATCGCTTCTTGGCGATTCTTTCTCCATCTTTTCCTTTGTCATCCCTGCAGCAGCGATGTGCAGACAATTCTTGCCGCGGCTATCGTATAGGTGGCTGTGTAAAAGAATGGGGATGGCACCGGGATTTTGTGCAAATTTGCGTTTGGCTTGTCCACTTCAAAGATGTTTGGTATATGGGACAAGCGGTCATGGTGGTGACGTCACTTTGACGTCTTTAAATAAACTTTTACTGTCCAGGACAAATCACACCGGATCTGATGTGAGAATCACAACGGGACAGGTTTTAAACCCCAAAGCTCACCCTCGACAAGAGGTTGAGTCAAACTGGTTTCAATGGCAGCCTTGTTTTCAAGTGAAATGGAAACTGAAGGAACATATAAATATCCTTGAATTACGAAGCATTTTCTTGGCCGTGCAATATCACGTTAGTCATTTGCAATCATCTGGATGTCGGATTGTGCACCTCAGTGATTCTTATGTTTGCATTTCCATTGCCAGCAAGGGTCGGTCAGCCAGCAAACAACTCATGAAGACCCTGCGAAAACTAAACGCTTTCTTGCTTGCACATGGTATCATGTTGATTTTGGCTCATGTTGAAAGCACTTCAAATCCCACGGATGGCGCGAGCCGTCAAGTGGCAGTTCGTCGCCAAACGCAGCCGGGCTGAACGTATTGCTCAGCGTCGAAATGTGATTCTCAGAGACGCCGGGATTACAAAGAAGACTCAAGAACGATATTTTTGGGCTTTATCACTTCTTCTCCCATTCCTAGCAGAAGTCACCTCCACTATTGGCCTGGATGAACAAACTTGTGAGTGGATCCAATCTTCTTGGGAGAAAGGGGAAGCCTTGCACATTATTTCAGATGGTTTGTGTGGCCTGCATCATTTTGAACCATGGACGCGCCGTTTGGTGCCAATGGCCTGGAAAATGTTTGCTACATGGAAGAAATTAGAATCGCCCGATCGGGCACCACCTCTCACGATTACCATCATTTATGCTTGGACAAATTATGCACTGGCTCATAATCAAATAATTTTTGCAGCGCTTTTGTGCCTTGGTTTCTTTGGACTTTTACGCACTGGAGAGATCCTTCAAGTTACTGCTGCTGATATCTTGACTGGAAAGGAACAAGCAATTATCAGCCTTCCACACACAAAAACTGGACAACGTGAGAAGGTACAAGAAATGGTAGTGGTCGAAGATTTTATTACCATTCAGATTTTAGCCACTGTCAAAGAGTTGCAACAGCGTGCTTCTTTGGAGAAAACGCCTTTGTGGCCTCACAGTGCAGAAGCTTTCCGCAACCAATTCAAGCGGTATTGCAAACGATTTGGTCTCTTACCTCATAAATTTAGACCCTATTCGCTCAGACGTGGCGGAGCAACCTGGGTGTTTCAATGTTCTGGATCTATGGAGACGGCATTGGTAAAAGGACGCTGGGGCTCGAGCCGAGTTGCCCGCATATATATCGCCGATGCCTTAAGCTACCTGCCTGGACTGACCTTTAGTTCAGAATCAAAAGAGATGTTACATAGATGGTCCTTTGAACATACGCATTTGTGATTTTATGATCGCCTCGCCGACAAGTCTGCAAGTCGAGCTGAGGGGTCGCGGAGATGAAAGAATTTCTTTCGAGATGAGATGTGAATTTAATTCTTTTTCAGGTGATTTGCAAATCCCTACCATGGGAAAACTCGATGTGCGAAATCCTTCCATATACCGTATACCGGTTCCTACCATGGAACAAGAAATTTTG
>Ga0126342_10001860_pt1 | contig 31301 bp, 24 predicted proteins | sample Cyp1metagenome_FD_92528 | JGI IMG/M metagenome (GOLD analysis project Ga0126342, IMG submission 92528) | Coral microbial communities from Lord Howe Island, Old Settlement Bay, Australia - Cyphastrea 1 metagenome | ecosystem: Host-associated > Invertebrates > Cnidaria > Coral ...
ATGCCAGAAGATTTGCCAGATAGAATGCCAGAAGATATGTCAGATAGAATGCCAGAAGATTTGCCAGTAAGAAAATGTAAAAATGTCACGGTGGGGATCACACGAAGTAAAGTAATTTTTTTTAAAATAGGTTCTTCTATCCCATATGCTCCATGTATGGAATATTTACCTACATTTACCCTAATAATCACCCAGTCTTGTAGGTAAATATACCATACATGGAGCATATGGGTATGATTTTCACCATCCAGCTATAGCAGCTATTGGGTATCACGGTATCACCATTTTGGGAAAGCTCCATTTTCAAAATGACCCAAATTGGAACTCCAGGACCCTTGTCTCCATGTTAGACTTGCCGGAGACCACCTGGGCTTCTGCCCTGGAACAGCACAGCATGGAGGCCAACAGCCGATCAAAATGGATAGCAGGATCGCGTTTATCCAACCAGAATTGGATATTTAATACTATTTAATGGATGTTTAATATCTATTTAATGGATATTGAAATTGATATTTAATATATTTAATCCTCAATTTGATATTTAAATTGATACTTAAATAACTTAATGCTATCATAAATGGATATTTATCCTCAATCAAGCTAGCAAATTTTGTTTGATTGGGACTCGACTTGACCATACCCTAAAATGGAGGACTCACCACCCAGATGGCCTTCAAATTCTCCAACTTGGAGAAAGCAGAGTTCTTTTGAGGTCTTACAGATGAATTGCAAAATTTCTGGTGGTCGGATGGTTTTTGGATGTGTCAAAATATGGGGAACACAACGGAACACATACAGATACAATCTGGAGTTGCTGACGACCCATACTTTTGGCGATGTTCCTCACAGAAGGGCGATGTTCGTTTCATTTTTGTGCGGTTATAAACATATGCCCCATAGTTGGCTAAGTTGGTGCAAATAACTCCGATAACTAGGGTTTATTGTAGATTACATCGCAACAGATAGTGGGCGTTAAAAAACCAGAAACATAACTGAGCGGCATCACATTCTACCATATGTGTTCCATATATTCCCCATTAAAAAAAAAACAGAAGTGGCCCAGCGTTGATCGAAATCCCATGCAATCACCATGAAACTTCAAGATTTCCAACAGGTCTTAGAGTGCTGCAAACGACAGCTGCAACGAAGCAGGTGCGGCATGAAAAATCTTGGGTGAAGCCGTGGAGTTTCAGAATCGGCTCCACATCTGGGTCCATAGCAGCATCTTGGTTGCTTGTTTTTACCAATTTAGGAGTTGATTCGCTCATAATATCCTAAGATATCCTAAGCATCATGGGAATATGGTCTTCAATGTACCACAACCATCAGCCAGTGTTTTCTTTGAAAGACAATAGATATCTTAAATTCGTGGGTGATTTCGCCACTTGTTATTGGTTTCATAGGCCATTTATGCTGCCCGACCTCCCAACGACGATTTGTTGATGATTTCCAGAGCATGATGGATGTGGGTGGAGCACCTTGGAATCTTTTGGATACTTGGTACGTTCAAAAACACTTGGGATCAAGGATTCAGCCGCGCGGCTCAGGGAAGCTCCGAACTTGCGTGGACAGGCTGCGCAAGAGCAGGGAAACTCAACTGCTGAAATGCTACAGTTGTGTTGTTGAGCCAGAAAGGTTGGAGCTGAATGTTGTGGCTAAAACAGTGTCATAAACCATCCATTTGGGAATGGTAACCATACCACCGTTTTTTTATGGTGATGACTGGGGGATGGTTTATTGGCATTGTTTTACCCACATCATTGGGCCATTGGGGTCCTAAAAGATGATTGGATGATTCCCGATTTCAGTGCACTTTGTCAATTTTGAAGGATAGCAGCATACAAAATCGATGATGGGACGGTACATGATGATGAATGAAAGAACCAGAGCCTGGCTCATTTGAGCAGGAGCACGGCGACATATCTTTCACTCTTTGTTCTTGCGAAAGCCATATCCATCATATCCCGTAAAAATCCCGTTCCAATTCGCATCCAATTCAAAGTCAACCCAGGATTACCCTCTGGTAATTTGTTACATAGCTATTGAACATTGCCATAGAAATAGTGGATTTATCCATAACAAAAATGGTGGATCTTTCCAGTTCGCTATGTTAGTCATAACCAGAGGGTACTTTGGCAGTTGCCAAGTTTCAAAACCTCACTGATCGGGTTTCCACTTGCCACCGAGATGGCGACGGGTATTGGGAGTCACATTGGTCAAAGGCCACTGGTTGATCAGATCATGATGACCATTTTGATCAAACAGATCCCAATCAGATTCCAGAAGTATACCCTCTGGTAAACTAACATAGCTATGGACAACCACCATTTTTAATAGGTAAATCAGCTATACATGGCCATTTTCAATAGTTATGTTAAATTACAAGAAGTATACATGTAACTATATATATGTAACTACCACCCAGATGCAACAAACATGAACAAAAAGTAATGTTCCCCCCCTCCACAAAGACCCCTCTTCCAGAGGGATGTCCTGCCAGGTCCAATACGATGGCGGGTGAAGGGCCAGCCATACGAGGCCTTTATCAAACCAAACGAGGCGCGGCGAAGCAGCAACCGCCACTGTCACTGCTGTCACTATATTAGTGTACTGGTTGGTGGTTTGGAACCATGGAGTTTTATGACTTTCCATATTTTCCCATTCAGTTGGGACTGTCATCATCCCAACTGACTAATTCAATTTTTTCAGAGGGGTATGCTCAACCACCCACCAGTTTACCATTAGTTTACCCATTTACACAACATAATTGGGGCCTGGCTATCACCAGGGTTTATACTGTGGCAGGGGCGTCACGATTGCGATTGGGATGATCCAAATGGCGAGAACGTTCAGCAATGCTCCAAGAATAGCTTCAAAGTCCTGCGAAAACGTTCAGCAAACATGTCGATCCTCAAATTTTTCTAGCAATCCATCCTTTTCCAATTCGAATCCATCCAATATTACCTGCTTTTCCAAAGATCGTCCCACATAGTACCTCATAAATATCAGGAAAATCACAGTGACAACATGTTATAATTCAGTTGTAAGCCAGTTATATATGGTATATAACAGTTACTGGTTGGTGGTTTCAAACATCCATATATTGGGAATGTCATACTCCCAACTGACGAACTCATATTTTTCAGAGGGGTTGAAACCACAAACCAGGTTATATATATATATGGATTAGGGGATTTACTAACTGTGACTGTGGTTAGCCTGTAGGAGCATGGGATGATTTTTCATACCATGAACCTGTGAGGCACTTGGGAGATCAGCAAGGGCACCCAAGGGGGTCACCCAAGGGGGAGCCAAGGGGGCGACAAGTGGTTGGGGTGAATGGCTGAGTTCTAGCCATTTCTGATAGACATATCCCATGTTTTTTTTTACATATTGGACTAAACCATTCAATTAATATATGCATATATATATAAATAGTATAAGTATATTATATATATTATGTTATAATTATTATATTATACTAATATTAATATCAATATTAATATTGATATTCATGTATAATATAGTGGATGGTTGCGAAATTCTGACTCCGACTACTTGGCCATCCAGGGAAACCTGCAGAAAACATGACTCAAAACGTCAACCGGAATCCAACCCCTGGACATATCGTTCTTTTTTTTAAGGGATGGTCTCGGGGGATGGTTAGAGTACTTATTCATACACATCTATAATCTATACCCTCTGGTAAACTAACATAGCTATGGAAAATCACAATTTTTAATGGGAAAATCCACTATAAATTGCCATTTTCAATAACTATGTTAGTTTACCAGAGGGTATAATATATAGACCATAGCCACTTTGAAGTTGATGTTCTGTATGTCATTCAAAAAAGTCCTTCACGAGAACTGATGTTGACATGAAATCGAGTTGTTCTCTTTTGTACCGCTCAGGGCATCCTGGATGCATCTAGGATAACCCTAATTTCATCAAATTTGATGGTTGATCATCATTTTCTCATTCGAATAATATTCAATTTATCATCATGGATTCGCTGGAAAACCCCATTTTCAGACAGACTCTGGTTGGTGGTTTGGAACATTTTTCATTTTCCCCAATAGTTGGGATGATGATCCAATCTTACTAATATTTTCAGAGTGGTTGAAACCACCAACCAGGACTCATTTCAAGCTGTTCCAGTTCTCTATTTCCAGGCTCCATTCCCCAGCAGAGGTCTCTCGATCCAGCGTGTCCAATGCGCCATTTTCAACGTGGCGGACATCGCTCGGGCGCATGACTGGCACATTGCCTTAGCAGCTTGGCCGGCAAATATTTTGGACAGGACGAAATCCCAGGTAAATGGGGTTCCCAAAACCGATAGTGAAAATTGATGAAAATTGGAATTTAGGTGGATTTAATGGGATTTACTGGGATTTCATCGGGATTTAACGGGATTTTAGTTAGGTAAGTTGGTTTATTTCAACAGATTAAGTATGGTTTATGGTAGATGTATGTAGATCGAACTAGTTAATGTGGTGTATAAACCAACTTTAGCTAAATTCGGGGGCACCATTTTCTAGGAAAATGACGAAACTGTTGTTGGAAAATCATCTATCATGGGGTGCCCCATACTTAGCAAAGTTGGTTTATAAATCGAAAACATTTATGGTGGATCTCTCAGATACAGATTTGGATTAATTAGCATATAAGGCCTACGGGTCACGGGAACCATAGATTCTTAGATAAATAATAGATGTGTCATTTTGGAGTCATATGGAGTCAGAATTAGAGGCCGTCATAGTTATAATGTGTTTTTGTCGCTTATTTCTATTGTTTTGATCCATCCCAAATAAACGACCGTGGATCAGTTTCAACTAGTCAATGCACTGCTGGGATAATCAAATATATCAATGAAACGTACATGGAACATTACTCCCTGGTTGGTGGTTTGGAACATTTTTTATTTTTTCATATTTTGGGTATAATAACCCCAACTGAATAATATTCTTCAGAGGGGTTGAAACCACCAACCAGATCCTGTTGTACTGTTATTGATTAATTCATCAGATTCATCATGTGATTATGAATCAATAAATCATAATCATAATCCTCATGAATGAATGATCATGTAGCATAATGCAGCCAAACCGAAAGCACAGAAGATCAATGAAGATCCTCCAAAGTCTGGGAACTTCAGGTGGAACTGAGACAGAAGGCCGGCACCACGGGGCTGGAACCGGGTTTCTGGGCACGGCAGGGCTGGCAGAGATGATTTCAGGGGACGTGGGGAGTTGACCATCAACTGAGATAGATAAACTGGTTGGTGGTTTGGAACATTAATTTTATGACTTTCCATATACTGGGAATGTCACAATCCCAACTGACGAACTCATATTTTTCAGAGGGGTAGGCTCAACCACCAACCAGTAAATCTTAGCCAAACATCCTAAAATGGGGGTACCCCCAGTTCTCATCCATTTATAGATGGCTTTTCCACTATAAAGCATCCAGCTATGGGGGGTACAACCATTTATGGAAACTTCCAGATCAGTTGCACGATGTTGCACGACAATCTTTGGGTGTTCTTGGCTTTGCCTAGGCACCCAATGTGCATCCCAGTATGTGGAAGAACAGCGTATCTTGTGGGAGAACAGGGTATCTTGCTGATAGGCACATGGGGAAGTTCAGCAAATTCAACAAGTTTAGCAGCAAGAAAGGTTGTCTTAATATGATTTGTTATATAATTCCAATTAATTATTGTAGACAAGATGAGGATGATCAGCAACCATGCTGAGGTGATTGCCAAGTGGTAGAACAAAAAATCCAGATTTGCGAGAGTGAGGTATATCGCTTTATCATGTTTTATCCTAAGCATGCGCATAGATAAGTAGCATGTAGACAGTCGTGAGCCGGTTAGCAAGTTGTGGACATGTTGAGAAAGTTAAGCAGCTTCATCGTCTTCATTGCCCAACTACATTGAATGGGAAAGTGCTGCCAAGGACAGTAAGTGTATTCAATATTATATATCAGGGGAATCCATTAATGAGATTCTATCCAATTTTTGGAGGTATTCATAATCTATAGATGGATTTTACAGGTAGACCCAATATTGAGAGAGATCTATTAATGGAATTTCTATATATAAATAGTATAAATCTGTTACCCAATAATGAACATCTATTATATCTTTATTAAGATGGACCCAATATTAAAAATTGTTTATCTATTAAATTCTGTCCATTTTTATAGCTAAACCATTGTTTGTAGGTTCCATGATTCGCAGGTGGATGAAAAGATGAAGCGCGGCAAGACGGACCGCGAAGCCTTTCGAGTCTCTTGGTGGCTTTGGGATGACAGCCCACAAAGGGGATGATAAAATTTCCGCCCCATGAATTCATAGATTTGAGATGATTTTAGTATATAAATATGATTAAATATGGGGGGTTCCTAAAATGGGGGTACCCCAAAAATCATCTATTTTAGTAGGATTTGTTTACTGTAAACCATCCATTTTTGGGTACCTCTATCTATTGGAAACCCATATATATAATATAATATGTTAAGTTTAGTATTAACCGTCTGATTATTAGGGTACGGACTTTTGACCTCTAGCCACATGGAAAACGTTTCCAGTGTGATCATGGTCTACAGTGGATGCCATGTTGATTTACTGCTCAAATTGGATCATACCTATGAACTGTGAACATGATTTTAATCGTTTTTTTTTCTTTTTTTCGGGGGTTTAACGGTTGAACACCAGAAGCCATGACCAAGATTTGGATGGGATGATCAGGATCTCAATGAATACTGAGACAGAAGAGCTGCCAATTTTGGGGCGAAGAGGATTTTGCCAATCAATGGCAAGTTTGGTGAGGATTTTCTTGGGTTACCACGGTTACCACCAAGAGACCGAGAGAAAATCGAGGATTGGTGACCTCCAATCACCGAGATTTGATGATGATTTTTTGGGGACCAATCCCAAGAATGGCTTACGGTTTAGCAGTTTGGAGATGTTTGGATTCTTATCATGTTCAACCTATTGATTCACTGGTGGGTCAACTCAAGGTCCACAGTTTTGTCAGTCAAATTTCCCCAAAAATATGCCATGTCACATTCAACATCCCAGCCACTTACTTATGAAAATAGCCTCATTTATGTCAATGAAAAACAGTTCACTATCTATAAAAATTATAAAAGGCATCTTTAGTTGTATTTAGTTCCATGATTTACCATCTGGTAAACTAACATAGCTATTGAAAATTGCCATAGAAATAGTGGATTTACCCATTAAAAATGGTGGATCTTTCCATAGTTTTTTGTATGTTTACCAGAGGGTACCCATTAAAAAATGGTCTTTTCAACGGCTGACATCACCTTTGCAACGTGATGCGGATCCGCCGCTGCGCCGAGGAATCCATCCACGAAGCCTACGATGCGGATCCTGAGCTGCGCCTGGTCTTGGGCTTCCGGGTCTCCATTCGCGAGGCGGGCCGGGCCTGCCGCGCCGGTTGGTTGGTTGGGTGGGGAGGTTGGTTGGGTTGGAACACTAGGACTGTAGGTAATATGGATGATATATGGTAACAGGTAACAAAAAAGATGCTGAGTTTGAATCCCGATTTTTTTGTGGGATCACTGTTAGCGAACTGGAAAATCGCAATTTTTAATAGATACTGTAAATCATCAAACTAAAGATGCCATGCCTTCCGTAGCTACCTGTTAAAAATGGATGAATGGGATGGGATGGGATGGGATGGGATGGGATGGGATGGGATGGGATGGGATGGGATGGGATGATGTTAGGAAGAGCTTAAGATGAGGTTGATGGATAATGTTGATGAAGTTTGAATAACGATGTTGATTGATGTTGGTGAATGATGATGGACCGCATGATGAACCTAGTATAGCCTGGGTTTATCGTATGTCAAGCCAAAGGTGTGTCGCAACCATCTTGCAGCAGACCCAGTGAACTGCATTCGTATTGAGGGAACCCATTCCCATGCCCACTGAACTTGAGAAGTGCATGGCACGCTGGACTTGAAACAATAACGCTCCAACAGACAGACCAACGGATTGCAGACACAATCCATATTTCATCAATTTACGGAGTTCAATTTTAGGTTAGATTTGAGAAAGGACGTTAGGAACAATTTGATTCTCTGCACGGTCTTCCGTACTTTTGGTATTTCTATTCGGATGGAGCACACACTTCTTGAATTGGTGATTTTGTTGTTTGGTGCGGAACTGTTAAGACAATCCGTGATCCCCACTTGTTTGAGAATCACATCACGACTCGTCCCCACAACTCAACATGAACAATGGACGGAAGGCCGAAATCGAAACCGGGAAAGTGCACAGAAACCCGTCAACCAGACATCAGCAGTTGGTTGGCCGTTTCAAATGTTCAGATTTGTGGTGTTCAGCTGTGTTCAAGATGGGGGCCCCTAGCTATAAGTTCGTTTATATAATCCGATTACAGTAACTACAGCATACTACAGTCAATTGCCATAAACCACCTTTTTTACATGTTATTTTCACATCTTTGCAGCAACCTTAGCCACCTTGGGCTGCACCACCAACGCATTAGTCAGGCACGAAAGGTCATCAATGGCCCCTTCACCTATCGTTTGGAGACAGCCTCTCGGCGATGAAAGCTGATCCTGTCCCGGAAATGTTCCCCCGTTGATTTCAAAAACCTTCTTTTTACCATGGTTTCTGGGGTTTTCAAAATGAACGGGGGAAGGGATATGGAGGGATTGCTAACTGGATTAGGATAGGTGAAGCATAGAGGAATTATGCAAGTGATGTAGACGATCATGACCCTATGATTCTCAAGTCAAACAAAGGGACTTGGCATTGAAATATCATCAAATCTAAGATTCTCAGAGGGTAGTATCCCCATCAGTTTTTGCATGTGAAATCCCACGAGCATGTTGCTTTAATGCCATGATTTTTCAGCTCATTTTTGCACCCATTCCTCTCCGCTGGTCTGGATTGAGGTGGCTCAACCCACAGTCATCATTGGTCTCCATGATATCCTTAATATGCCTTAATTACGCATATGATTGTTCATGGTAAGGGAAATATCTTTCCGATGCATTTTGGGTGCTAAGCCCTGTATTTGGCTGGTATATTCCCCTGATATTCCCATATTTGGCGACTCAAATTCACAAACAGATGGGAGGATTTTCCAACATGTTCCACCATTTTCCATCATTTTCCACCATTTGTTGCATCATGTTTGCAACATTTTTCCAGTGTGTTCATTTTCCGACGTCATGAGAACCTGGCTTTTTCACTTGCAACAGGCTTTGCAATTGCGCAACCGCGTGCAACAGCTCCGGGACATGGGCGGTGCGTAGGGGACCTCGGCCAAGGATTTTTTGATGGGGGAAAACACCATGAAGGGTGATGATTTTGAAGGGAAACTCCGGGAACTCCATGAAGTTTTCACAATTTTACCAAAAGTCTGGTTGGTGTTTTGGAACGTGGCTTTTTAATGGGATATCATGGTGTTTTTAATGGGATATATATATATATAATGGGAATCATCAATACTGGAACCAATGAATTGAGTTTACAAAACGTGGTTAAGGTTGGGTTGGGCCTTCAATGAAGCAAAACAACGGATTTGGCGCGATTCAGCCTCTGTTGGGGAATTAAAATCTCATGCCACAGATGAATCTGATCACAAGCAGATGATACCGCTCTAGGTCTCTAGGTCATTTATTCAATGGATTGGTTTAAGGGACAATTTACAGGAAACCATAGATTTTCCCATTAAATATGGGGCTTTCCTGTAATTTATATGGGTATGGGTCAATACCTGTTATATAATACCATTTTTGGGGGGATGAACATCCATTTACCAACTATTTTGATGTTCACCAGGGGTACAAGGTTTTGACCCATCCCCATATTCATTTATGCCACTTCTTTTCTTTTGGATAGCAACTCAACTTGGTTTAGCACCTCGCAACTGTCCAACTTTGTTTCCGATCGCAGCTGGCTCCATCCATCTTTGTCAACGTGAAAGATGGGATGAACCCACCAAAGATTTCGGGGGCATGTCAGGGGTCAACAGGAAATCATGAAACATGCGGGGCTTAAAAACCCCTAATGATCCTCTGATTTTTCGGTGAGAGAACATCAATTGTTGACTGAAAGCAGCAACTTTTTCATGTTCACCAGGATACCCTCTGGTAATTTAACATAGCTATTGAAAATCACCATAGAAATCGTGAATTTTCCCATGAAAAATGGTGGATCTTTCCAGTTCGCTATGTTAAATTACCAGAGGGTAATTAGGGTATTATTACCATCTGGTAATTGCCATGAGTTAACCGAATGACCAGCTGCCCCCTTTAGGGCCGGAGGGGCACCATGGGGCTCCTTTCAACCAGGGGATACTGCGTACTTTCGATGCCAAGGACCTATGACATTGACAAAGAGATCCGGGATGCGAAAGCTTATGAGAAGAAGTACGCCGGCATGGGGCTGGAGCAATGGATGTGCATTCCATGAAGGAAAAATCACCCATATATAACTTTGATATGTGTATATATATACATTATATTTATATATATATAAGAAGATAAAACCATGTTATAACCCACTTGATCAACCCCCACGTATGTTTTGATATGTTTTGATATCCCAGCTGAGCAGTTTCAAACACCCCAGCAGGTTGATATGGGGGTTCAAGGCTCAAAACGGGGCTACATTGCCCAATACATTGGGGATCATTATCCCAGATTGAATCCCTTCCGCACAATGAAAAACAGCCCTAAACCAGACCTCGGGTGGAATGTCTTCGCCCAAGCATCATTGTGTCCATGGCAGGCAGCGGGACTTGCAGAGAGCGAGACAGGTGTGGTGGATCAAACGTGGCGAGCGCCTATAAATCTCCTATAAATGCCGATAACATGGTGACTTTTAATGGGAACATCATCGAAGTAAATGGGAATTTTCCAGCCATGGAGCTGATTACCGCAGGGTATAGGATGCAATTTTGTAAAGAGAAATAGGTATATCACCAAGCATTTGGGGTGTCAGGCCACAACCAAGCAATGTGCAATGTAAGTCCAGGATGATTGTTTTGTGAGTTCAGACATATGTTCAAAAACGCTTGGAATGACTTGTAAATGTCCATTTGTATCCATTTATGCGATTTAAATAGCAGATAAAATAATGTTATCAATATGTCTGTATGCATATAATATTATATATACAGTATTATATATTTACACATTAGATATTATTGGATATCATTTATGGGCATAGTTTTGGGTGAGGCTGACCAACCAAGCTTCTAATCCTGGTTCTGGATCTGATCCCGCTTCCAAGTTGATGGCCGCATGGTTTACATCCTTGTGCTGGTTGTCCTGTAGACGTGTACACCCCTTGTGTATCATCTTAGAAAATGGCATATTTATAGATGGATTAGTGATGATGTAGCAAACATATTCAAACATGGTGCATTTTTTGTTTTTATCATCTTTGTATCATCTTGTATTTGCCGTTTTTGTTGGTTCGATCTGGATGCATTGTATGCAGGATGTGTCTAGGCATACTATGATAGATCCACATAAGATTGATACACACACATATATATATAATATATATATATATATACATACACATTCTATATAGGTTCATTGTATACACGTAGTTCTCATTCACATCGCAGAATTAATGGCGATTTAACCGGCCTCTTAAAGGTAACCCCTCAATAGCTTGTCATATGCCCACCAGAAGCGCCCTTTTAAGCTGGGGGGGTCACCTACCCGACATCAGCAGCTTTAAGATTTTAAGGGCAATTGAGTCTACAAATACAGTGAGACTTCTGTTGATTGGTTAGTTTAGTGAGTGAAGTGGTTTATTGGGGGGTTATGAACTAACCGATAATTTACATGACATTAGTTGACGGTATACCAATTGACGTGGGATAGGAATAGCAGGCTACAACTTTCATGGCTCACCCCGCAGGCTGCGATGCTCCAAGAAGTATCCACTGCCCTGGAGCATCTCAGACGCGAGGAGAGGGAAGCGATGGGCGATGTGGAATGTAGCTTGGCAATGCAACATATATTACCTGTAGGAAACATAGGAACATATCGGATTTTCTTAGGAGTTTCTTAAAATGGATGAATGGGGGATCCCTAAAAATTGTCATCCATGACTTGGATGATTTGGGGCACACCCATGACTTAGGAAACCTCCATATCAGGCAGAACTGGGCTTCATACGCCTCAGATACTCGTCCGTGGCTGCTTTTAAGTTTGATCTATTGTCAAGATGATCATTACAAGTACCAATAAGACAATCCTATCCTGCTAAATCTCTACTGTATATTTTGTATCCTTTCCTGAACCTTTGATGAGCCCACAATTCTGAACTTCACCCTCACAGTTAACTGGTGCCGCGGACCAGGAGCGCAAAAACAAGATGCTGGGAAGCCAAGCAAAGCCGGTGACACAACATGAACAAACTGGCCATGGTTTTACCCTCTGGTTATGTCAAAATAGCTATGGAAAATCACCATTTTTGTTATGGGAAAATCCACTATTTCTATGGTCATTTTCAATAGCTATGTTAGTTTACCAGAGGGTAACCAGTTGGGCTTCCTATGATCTACCGAGTTTTGAAGTACGAACTCAGCAAGTGTCTAAACTTTAATGGTTGGGTTAGAAAGCGCGCTTTTTGGGGCCTCCATTCTATACCCAAACATGGCGCGGGAACCCAACGAAAAAACACATTATATAATATTATATATATATATATTTGCAAGGAACCCCACTGAGTAAGAGTACAAGACTGAGGAAATCTCTCTGATTTCTTGGTACTGTAGATATCTAAGGTTCGCGTATGAATCTCAAACGTAAATTGACGCATGCCTCCATAAGGCTCCGGGGCAAACCTCGGGTTCTAAGAGAAACGACCAAAATGGTTTGCAGACCATGTCCCTCAACACTTGATAAGTCGTTGCAAGGTGGCCAGCCAGTCACTGTGAAACGCTTTGCTGCTGATATGTCCCCAGCGCTTTGCGATATGCAACGGAGAACATTGGATAACTTACATCAAAGACCAAGTGTTGCAGGTCTACAGGTATCACCAAGTGGGAAGACTATTGGATCCTTTTTTTGGGGGTACCAGTTTTTTTTGGGTATTGAACATCAGGGGGATGGGGACAGCCATGGACCTCCCCTCTTCGACCAGGTTGGTGCCTTTGGCCCTACCAGCACCTGAGCCCTGCGAAGCCGTGCCAGTGGCGGATGTCCATCGGCTCAACCGATGGGAGTTGTAACCGAAATCATCAGCTGGCCGTATGATAACAGCGGATTTCAGGTTGGCGCATCAACGGAAGTTAACAAGATAATTTCATATAATTTCATATTTCAATATCCGACTTTTCATGGCTGGAACCTGGAATGTGTGCAACTTCAATGACTGTGGATTTTGGGAGAAAAAAACACGTCTTTGTCCCATGCAACTGAACACCCTGCCCATTCGTTCACCCATGTTTGTTCACCGAAAACCCCAAGGGGCCCTAGGAAGTTGACCAAGCCGTGGTTGCATCCTCATGTAATAATAGAGAATACATTTACCCTCTGGTTATGACTTATGACAAACATAGCCATGGTTTGTCGATGGCCCATAGAAATAGATGGTTTACCGTTCTTAATAGCATGGGTGGATCTTTCCATGGCGAACTGTAACAAATAGCCAGATGGTACATGTTTTAATTGTGGTGAATTCCAATTTTGCTGGTGATGAATAGTACCTGTTGACTATAGAGTTGGTGAGTATCCGCTCATGGTCTTGAATCAAACGGTCTTGAAATTCACTTTTGCTTCTTAAACAGCACTTTTTTTGTTGATACAAGTGGGTTAAACCATGTTAAACCCACTTCTCTCCCAGAAATCTCTATGAATTGCTCGAAAAATCTACAGAACTCCATGGGTTTCTCCATGGAAATCTGGGCTAAAACCCATGGCTTTCTCCAAAGAATCGCAGGCACCAGGCAGCGCCGCAGCGCCTTCAGCGCCAGAGCCATCAGGGGATGTGCGTGAGGTGCGCATTCGGTCATGGGTTCTTAGTGGATGTTAATGGAATATAATCTTAATTTATTAACATTAGGATAAATGGAATCATTAGGATATTAATCTTAGTGTTTAATGAATTAATCTTAATGTTAATCTTAATGGAATCATTGGGATATTAACATTAATTTATTATGGCCATTAGGACACCCACATAATGTTTATTAGGATATTAGTGTTCTTAATGGAATCATTAGGATATCAACATTAATTTATTAATTCACTAAAATTAACCATTATATATCCCATTAGTAATGAATATATATATATATATAATCATTGGATGATATTAACATTAATATCTAATGTAATAATATTGTAAATTTATACAATGGGATCCAATGGTGATAATTTTGGTCTTAATGTTCTTAATGGAATATAATGATACATTGGGATAAACATATCAAGACTATTATATTACCATTGGGTCCCATTGTATATTATTGTAGCCATTAGTGGTAATGATGTTAATAATTGTCTTACTAGTGGTTACAATAAGATACAATGGGATCAATGGGAGTCTGGTTGCTCTCTGGTTATTGAACATAGCTATGGTATATATAGATAATTTATGATGATTTACCCACTAAAAAAGCTGTTTATTCATAGCTACGTTAAATAATCATGTGTTATATTATTGGTATGTTAATTGTATATTCATGAGATCTTATATTACTAAATATGTGTGATATTGTGATGACTTTGCTATGAATGATATATATATATATATATACATATTTGATATGGAAATCATCCATCTGATAGCCAAGGAAACTCCCATTTTTTTAAAAGGTTAACTATAGATGGCTATTTTCAATAGCTTTGTCAAATTACCAAAGGGTTAGATTCAGGGAATCATCCCATTGACATCCATTACAATGACAATAGGGGAATCGATGGGGATTTCATGAGGATAATATATATATATAAGAGCCAACAATTATGACAATTATGGGGTATTAATGGGATATGAATGGTAATAACAATGGGACAGATGTATGTATATATATATATATATATATTAGATATACAGTGGATGAATGTGGATGATAATTTGGATAACTTGGTAAAAATAGTAATGGGATAGACAATCACTCTCCATTCAGACGTTACAGCTTCACGCTTTCAAATTAGCCGACATGGATCCATTGGCAATCTGTCAGGTCGACATGGAATATGCAGTCCCCATCTTAGTGGGCTTTGGATGGGAACCGAAATTGATCTCTATATCCAGCCTTTGTGGGGCTGCATTGCTTCCTTCAAGCAGTTTTTTTTGGGGTGCGGTGTTATTCCAGTCTCAAGGTTTGGAAGCCTAAATCTCCTGGTTTACTAGGTTTACCATCATTTGCCGCAATATTTCATGGCGATTTTCCAAACATCCCCGGGTCATCCCCCTTGTCCAAGTTTCCCAAAAGTGGCCCCTGAGGTGCCGATGAAGGGTTTCTTGAGGTGGGAGCTGGGAAGCTAGGGACGAGTGGTTGGAATTTGAACATTTTTTGGGGCTACGGTTCGAAAATCACTGATCCAGTTGGTGGTTTCAGAATGTTTCAAACATGTGGAACATGTTGCAAAGTATTTAAGAGAGCTCCAAATCACTCATATTCATGATATCTAATTGGGATGGCTTGGAATCATCAATCAATGTATTTGAAACGCAACGATTGGTATAAGACCAACCGTAGTGGGGATGTAATGGGATACAATGGCAAGGACGACATGGGTTTCTTGATGGCAAGGTATGATCCAGTGGAAATTGGGGGTTACCACATCCCAAAAAACCGCTGTTGTGAAGCAATCATAAGAGCTGTAAATTCTGAAAAACGTCACAGTCTATAGATGGATGATCCTTTTTCACTGGTAGGGACGAACAGAGATTTCCGTCAGCTGACGGGATTTGTTGAACGACTTGTTGGACTGAGAAAACTTTGCCCAAATCGGATGGTCACTGCACACACTGCTTAGCACAACTGAAAGATCTGTAATTGGATAACATGGGAAATCATGGGAAGATCTGTGGCCCTACTCTGCCAGCCTATATCATCTATATCCCCCTGATATGATCTGATATGCACATGATGTCCTTCTTTCTTGCTGGTTGACTTCCCGTCTTTGAAGCACACACCCATCAATTTTTATACAGATCTATCCTCAAAAATGGTGGCTGCCGCAACTTATGTGGCTAAAATGATGGTGAGGTCCTAACCTCTTGGGTAAAATCCACACTAAAAAATCCTTAGAACACCATTCAACCACCATTAAATCACCATTTAACCACCATTAGAACACCATGAAATCACCATTAAAACCACCATGAAAACCCCACATGATTTCACCATGAAAACCCACAGCGCCAGGTTCTGCCGTGGCATGTCACTCTCCAAGCCACAACGCAATGACCTCCTGAAGCGCGTCCAGGATGACATCGATGTCCAACGCGTCATCCGGGAGGCGGGTCATTTTTTCGGGTCCCCACATTCTGCCGAAGTTCCAAACAGGATCCCACCAGATATCCTGTGGTGTATCATTTTCTCCGTTTTCAGAGGGAAACAACCTGAGTTTTTTGATTTTAAACTGGTAATGATGATTCAGAACTACAAAATTCATAACTGATTTTCAATCCTAATGTTATTATTGGCTATTATAATACTATACTAATTATGGTTTATGAATTTGTAATGCATGGAATTGGTGTGTGATTATGGTTTACAGTATGATTCTATATTAACTTGGTTTATTGGCTATTATTATATAGTATTTTACTATACTATACATCTATTATTGGCCAATAGTTGCCAATACATCTAACTGTTATTGGCCATGATACATCTATATTATACTATTTTAACATATTTTAACACATTATAACATTATTTAGCCAATAATTGGTTTCTGGTTATGGTTTATTGGCGAACTATTTTTTATTATCATATACTATTACACTATTATAATTTACTATACTATTCTACTATAATAATAGTTACCCTCTGGTAAACTAACAGTTTGCGAACTTGAACATGGCCCAGTCGAAATAGTTGCTTTCCCCATTCAAAATGGTGATGTTCCCATCAGTTTTTTGTTAATGTTTTCCAGGCCGGGTAAGGAAGTTATTTGCCATGTCGCCAAGATTCCAAAGATCTTCCCATTTCGCGAACGCGTGACATCGGTTCCGGTTCCATCCGTCCGTCCAAGAGGCCATCGTGCGGCATTGTGGTGATCTACGTGGAGCACCACAGCTCTCTATCCAGGTGAGGTGAGCACCACAGATTCGTTTCACAGCACGTGGATTGTGATATTATGTACTATAACCTTAGGAAAAAAGATAACCATATATGGCTAATATTACATATTAATGCTATTGTTATATATATATATATGGTATTGTAATATATGTTATGACTATGTTATAACTGTGTTATAACTAAGTTAGTTGCACATTGTTATTGGCTAACCTCTTATATATTTGTGTTATTTTTATATGGTATTGTAATATTTCACATTGTAATATATTTTGCATGTTATACATATTATAATTATACATTGCGATATAGTATTTTAATGTTTTATATTAAAACCATATATTGATGACATATAATAATATATCATATAATCACATATTTATATATATATATAATTAATGAGATATTGAATATCATCATTTATCATTATGTATAACCACATATAACATTATATAACCATATAATCCCTTTAACTGTTTTCATGAATGACCAGAAACATTACCATTGCTTTAACGATCTATGACGAACTATGAGCATTGTGACAATATTTCTAAGCATACGGGATATGATGTGGGTTTACACATTGGGATATAAATAAATCCCATGCGCCATGAATCTCGGTAGCTCTCAACCCCAGGATGGCAAAGCTCGGGCGTCTCAGACATGACACGATGGTGTTGGATTTTGGGGAATCGAGCTACGATGATTCCAATACTTTATTGGTTGCACATACAAGTTAGCCGGCTGCTTATATGATTTGGATACGACGGCATGATTTTCTGGAATCGAGGTACGGTGGTTTCAAATATTGAACTGCAATCAGCCGGTGATGAATCGCTAAATTTGGCGGTTTGGACAATGTTGAGCAAAAAGAACTCCGTACATCATGTGTCTCTGGTTGGTGCTTCGGAACATAGCTGGATTATGACTTTCCAACTGACTTTCACCTCATCATTTTTCAGAGGGGTATGCTCAACCACCAACCAGATATATATATATATATATGTATATATATAATATATATATATCAACATAAGGATGGAAAATCACCATTTTTAATGGGTAAATCCACTATTTCCATGGCCATTTTCAACCAATTTTTGTTCAAGTTTGGAAGGCTGTGTTTGGGCCAAAGTTTGGAGCAGGGACGTAGCCAAGTTGGTGGTCCCTTAGGACTGCCTGGGGATTTTGGAAGACTATGCTGAGGGTGTAGCAACCTGAACAAGATGCATAAAAGTTGACAACTTGGAAATTATGGGTGAGAAACACAACTTTCAGGCCATTTTTGTTTGGGGCCCCTACAATAAAAGGTGTGTTTTTCTTACATTTTTTTCGATATGAGTGATCCTATGGTGATGTTCTGAGGCGCCCAAATCCAAGCGAAAGAGCAAAGGCGGTGAGAACTTCGCCGCTGGTCAGTTGGGGGAACCCCGAAATCACCGTGTTTTCAGGTTACTGAATTCTGACGAACTAGCCAGGCAAATGTATGGCATAACAATTTGTTTAAACAACATAAACAACACATTTCTGATATATTCAGAAGTGTCTTGATGGGTCAGTTGGCGATTTTACGGATTGTCTGCTGAAAGTGAGCTAAGGATCCCCTAAGGGCAAGATATTTTGGGGTGGCTCAATCAACATCCAGCATGGCAATGGTTGTTGGTGATAGCTTGGATGTGTTTCTTGTCTTGCCTTATAAGAATCTGATGTCAAAGCCAACCGGTTTTTCCATCTTTGCGGGTGATACCATCTCATAATATCTCATATTTTCTGACTTTCAGATGTATTTCCTTCCACTAGGCCCTACCACATTTCCTGGATTCATGGATTCATGATTGCTCAGCGTCAGAAATGTTCCCAGTCTTGTCATTGGTTTATCTGCCCAAGTTGGGCAGAACCCCCTTAATTTACCAAATGTTAGTTGAGTTGCTGGTTCTACAAGGTGGTGTTCCCTCAGTTCTACTGTAAGTTCCGTTTATAGGCCCCGTTAAGCCCCATTAAATGTATATTATATATATATATGTATATATATATACATATATACTGTATATATATATTATCTTATATATACACTGATATGCTAACATCTCTAAACTCTAGTGATTAACACCAGTTCTAAAGCCAAGAAACGAACTGGGTCACCACCTTGTCGGGGCATCTATGACTTGACAGGCTCCAATGCGTTGGTTCCCGTTGAGCCAAAGAAAGCTCGACAGGTGGCAACCCGAGAAACGTGGCCGGAATCTGCGAACAGGTTTATGGATGTTTATGGAGAATATAACATGATATAATTATAATTCACCATAGTTAATGGGGTTATAAGATGTTATAAGCCAACTTATGAAATTGGAAAATCCGCCATAGTTCGTTGATTTTCCCAGCTAATTAGAAACCTGCCTGTACATCGAATCAGAGTCGGTCCAAACATGATTAAACCATTTAAATATATTTAAACTTTAGATCCTTTAAACACTTTTAGAGCCATGACCTCCAAAACATTTGTACGTTTAAATAATTAAATATACGTGTTGTGGGGCTGTTTGAACATGTCCCAAGTGAGTGATATAGAGAAAATAAGAACGGAAGAGCGAAACAGAACACCAGACCAGACTGCCAGAAGTCCCTTCACTTTCTGATCCTGCTCGGACCCAAACAGAGACTCATGATGATTTTCAGGAAGTGAAAGTTCATCGATGAACAACTACTGGCCCTCAGCAGAAGTAAACCAAATCTTAAAGCATAATTTGTCACTTCAATTGGCTTCAATGAGCGCAGGACGCAGGGACACCACTGATTTGTTCATGGGAGGGCTCAAGACGAAGCAATAGCTTCTGCCAACTTGTGCCGCGGCATTTTTTTGCCACCATGCGGTGGGTCATGGGAGTTGCTCTCGTATCCTGGGTTTGCTTCAGGTAATTTTCTATTTTCCATTTAGTCAATCCACAGGTCTGTCTGAAAATCTGGATACCCGGAAAAATTGCAATTTTCCAACGATTAAGCGTTAATCTGCAGATTTGGGGTGTACTCCAAGTTCGGAACATAAGAAAGCAAACCAAGATGCAGCCCACGAACCCGAATGCTCACACGTATGTTAATGGTACAGATGTCGAAACACATGGATATGCAGTCACGTAGAACACTTTTGTGAAACAGCTTATTTGAACAGTCTTGTACATTTTTCCCCTCTTACCATACCAATGCCCCGTAGACTGTGGAATAAGGAAGAAGGTGGCGTGCTAAGTGTGGAGTGTGGAGTGCGGAGTGTGTAAAGTGTAGAGTGTGGAGTGTAGAGTGTGGAGTGTAGAGTGTAAAGTGTAAATTGTAAAGTGTGGAGTGTAGAGTGAGGAGTGTAGAGTGTGGAGTGCGGAGTGTCACGTGTAGAGTCTAAAGTGTGGAATGTAAAGTGCGGAATGTAAAGTGTGGAGTGTAAAGTGTAGAGTGTGGAGTGCAGAGTGTGGAGTGTAAAGTGTGGAGTGTGGAGTGTAAAGTGTGGAGTGAGGAGTGTAAAATGTAAAGTGTGGAGTGTAGAGTGTAAAGTGTAGAGTGTAAAGTGTAGAGTGTGGAGTGTGGAGTCTAAAGTGTACAGTGTGGAGTGTGGAGTGGAAAGTGTAGAGTGTGGAGTGTAAAGTAACGAGTGTGGAGTGTAACGTGTGGAGCGTGTAAAGTGTATAGAGTGTGGTGGAGTGTGGAGTGTGGAGTGTGGAGTAGGGGGTGTAAAGTAACGGGTGTGGAGTGTAAAGTGTAAAGTGTGGAGTGTAAAGTGTGGAGTGTGGAGTCTGGAATGTGCAGTGGGTAAAGTGTAGAGTGTGGAGTGTAGAGTGTGAAGTGTGGAGAGTAAAAGGTAGAGTGTGTAAAGTGTAGAGTGTGGAGTGTAGAGTGTGGAGTGTAGAGTGTAAAGTGTAAATTGTAAAGTGTGGAGTGTAGAGTGTGGAGTGTAGAGTGTGGAGTGCGGAGTGTAAAGTGCAAAGTGTGGAGCGTAGTGTAAAGTGTAGGGTGTAAAGTGTGGAGTGTGGAGTGTAAAGTGTAGAGGGTAAAGTGTAGAGTGTCAAGTGTAGAGTGTAAAGTGTGGAGTGTAAAGTGTGGAGTGTAAAGTGTGGAGAGTGGAGTGTAAAGTGTAGAGTGTGGATTCTGGAGTGTAAAGTGTGGGGTGTGGAGTGTAGACTGTAAAGTGTGGAGTGTAGAGTGTGGAGTGTAAAGTGTGGAGTGTGGAGTGTAAAGTGTGGAATGTAAAGTGGAGAGTGGGGAGTGTCGTGTGTAGAGTGTGGAGTGTAAAGTGTGGAGTGTGGAGTGTAAAGTGCGGAGTGTAAAGTGTAGAGTGTGGAGTGTAAAGTGTAAAGTGGGGAGTGTCGTGTGTAGAGTGTGGAGTGTAGAGTGTGGAGTGTAAAGTGTCAAGTGTAAAGTGTGGAGTGTAAAGTGTGGAGCGTAAAGTGGAGTGAGGAATGTAAAGTGTGGAGTGTAAAGTGTAAAGTGGGGAGTGTAAAGTGTAGAGGGTGGAGTCCAGAGTGTGGAGTGTAAAGTGTGGAGTGTGGAGTGTACAGTGTAGAGTGTAGAGTGTGGAGCATACAGTGTAGAGTGTGGAGTGTGAAGTGTGGAGTGTAAAGTGTAAAGTGTCGAGTGTGGAGTGTAAAGTGTGGAGTGTGAAGTGTAAAGGGTGAAGTGTAGAGTGTGCATGGAGTGTAGAGCACGCAATGCGACACGTTTGAAGTGCTGCGCTTGCCACGCAAAATGACGACAGAGATCTCCAAAATCCTGCGCGTGCCACGAAAACTGCAACTGGGATCTTGTGCAAACCACGCAAAAGTATTGCGCCTGCTACATAAAACGACCTTCGACACGTTGTCAAACAGGTTGGAATGTCAGAAAGTGCCGCGCCTGTCACACAAAACGGCATGACAACCTGCTTGGAAACCTTCGAAAAGGAGAGGTTTTGCAGCTTCCCCCATAGACACGGCGAGGCCGCAGGAAAACCAGAGACTCGAGACGAGACGCGTGGGAGCATCAAAACGAGCATTTCGTGCGAGACTTCCAATTTTCATACTTTGTAGCTTCAAAATCGATGTTTTCCTACGAGTTGTCTTGTGAACCTCTAAATTTGCTACCTCAAAATCGATATTTCGTGCGAGGCCTCCGTCAATTTTCATCACATCTCACAAAATGCAACGCCTGCCACGGAATTTGCACCTTGTCGCCACTTGACGCAGCCCTGACAATGCGATTCGCAAAAACACGCAACACGACACGTCTCAAGTGCTGCGCCTGCCATGCAAAATGATGATGGGCACCTCCAAAGTGCTGCGCCTCTGAAACCGTCGCAAAAGTATTGTGCCTGCCACACAAAACGACTTTCGACACGTTACCAAACACGTCTGAATGTCACGAAGTGCCACGCCTGCCACGCGAAACGAAGCAACGCGACGCTTGAAACCTCCAAAAATGACCTCTTCTGCAGAACTTACCAAAGGCACGGCCATACGGCCCTCACGCAAACGGTTGCGGACGGTTGCGAACGGTTGCAGACGGTTGGGCAACGTCGAGCGAACACACCCCCAACCCCCAGCCCCCCAGAGTGAAACGGGAACCCTTGCTACGCATTCTGCAAAAACAGCATTGACATGGAAGCCATTGGGAATTTATGTATATCTACTAGATATATACAATTACATATACATATTACATATATATATATATATACGTAAATCATTGACACTTGATGCAAACAGTGAGACAGTGTAGATTAGGTATATCCTATGTATAATATATACGCACACACACATACGCATGTTTGTTTTGAGAGGCCCCAGATCAGCCACTCAAGGTCATCTGCGGCCTGACGTTGAGCACGGTCGGCATGCAATTCCTGCGCATGTCGGAACTGAAGAAGAAGGAAGAGAGGCTCCGTGAGAGCCGAACCTTCTTCATCCTGGGCATGGTGACTTGGATCTGGTCAAAAAAGCTTGACTTTTTTCACGGCTTTTCATCTGCAACTGCTGGACTTATTATTTGGAATATACCTTGTTGTTTTTTGGGGACCCCACTGTAAGTTGATGGCTAGAAAATTCTCCAACAAACTGGGTCCTGGGTGATCTACTTCATAAAATTCGCTCATGCTTGATTGCTGGAATCCTCTAATCTAGTGCTGGTTTTGTTTATTTGGAGGTCCCGCAAAAGCGGGGTGTGATTGCTGACGAGATCGGAATCTTCTCCCTCTACATGGTTGATTGGGGAATCAACAGGTAGCTGGCCCATTTCTCACAACCAAACAGTAAATTAGAAAATTGCTCACCAATTTACTGGTTGGTTGTGAGTTTGGCGTCATCCTTTTTCATTGGACAACCCATCAGTCGGAAATTGAAACCTTTTCATGAAAAAGTCGAGATAATGACCATTCCCATTCCGGGATGTGCCAATGCCCATGGAACCATATACACCAATTGACGAACACCGTTGACGAGTCGTGACGTTTGCCAAGGCACCGAGGTTTCGATCAACAGGATGGTGACCATTTACCCTCCGGTGTCATCAGTCCATTTGGTTCGGGGATTTCCCAGCTAGTCATGTTGGATGACACCGGAGGGTATTTAAGAAACTTTTTTCAGGGCCAAGACTCAGCCAATTCCAAGGCCATGAATATAATCCTTGGCCCTTTTCTTGATGTCGCTGGCTACTCGTTTGCGGCGGCATCTGTCCTTGCGCCCTTGTCGGGCTTCAACATCGTCACTGAGTTCTTTAAGCAAATGGGGAATAGAAATCACACACACGGAGAACTGCCAATCCAAAAATCGAGTTGTTGTGACCACGAGATTACTAGCACGATTGTTTTGTCACAGACAAACGTGCTGTTTTTCTCCATTGAAAATGGCTCGGCTCTAGCACTATTGATCTTTGTTGTAGTTTTTGTGTTTTCTTAATTTTGGGACATTTTTGCTTCTGTACGAACAGAATGCCATGGTATGTTTCTATTTTCCATCTTCAGAATGAGCATGATGGAAAACCAATCTGCCGATTTTTTGGTGCCATGGGTTCTGAGAAGCAATGGTGCAGCGAGGTGATCAACGCGGTTGTCGCTCCAATCACCTTAGGTGAGAAGCTGAGTTGCCGGAGGAGCCGGGTTTGAATTTGGTGCAGGGGCCACGGGTATAAAGCTGAGTGAATGGTAGCTGGAAAGGCTTTAAACTTAACCATTTGAATAGAGGAAGCCACTTGAGACCGTCCTTCCCTGCTAACCATGGATGCTGTCAAATGATGCCAGCCCAGGCTTGGTAAAACACTAGTGTATTAATTTATCACCAGGGGATGTGTCTCGACCGTGTTTGCTGATTCCTGGCCTTTCAAAGTCACCCTCATGCTGAACCCCTTGCAGATTGATTGCGTCTGCCGTTGTCTTCATCACAGCCATCTCGTCGATTTTCTTCAAGAATCGCAACGTTGATGAAGAAACTTGGACATTGGAACGTGCTGACACCATTCGCCTGCCATGTAGGGCTTGCTTTACTGCGTGATGTTCGCTCAATTGAAACAGAACCACAGAGGGAACATCACGCAGTAAAGCAAGACCCTCCATGGCAGGCGAATCAGTGTCAGCACGTTCCACTGTCCAAGTTTCCTGTGCCTTCGCAAGCGTTCACCGAAAGGTTCGGTGCTACGCGGATTCTCGTTGGGGGCCACTGCAGGCTCCATGGCCGGGAACATGTGGTGCACACGGGTAGCAGCGTTTTTTGCAGCCAATTGTGCTTCTGCACACATGTGCAGCCCCTGGGGGCACTGGCTTCCATGGATTGTGTTGGGTGGAGCAGTATTTTTTGCCGCTGCCAGCATGCCGTACATGACGAAAGCAATGCAGCAGTACGAAGCCTTATATATGGTCACGATCTTCCAAGGGTCAAACATTGTGTCCAACAGCTTGAGTGCTCTTATTATTCTCCAGGAGATGGAAGGAGCACGGTGGTGGAAATTTTTGGGTTACCTTGGATGCGTCGTGGTCATGATGGGGGCCCTTTGCATCCTTGTCTCGGGGGAAGAAACAGCTTGTCCAAGCAACGAATTGGATGATGATCTGCAACGCATCCATTCCATCGAAGAAGGACGTGAACTTGAAGGCAGCGAATCTGATGACGAACCTGTTCTAACATGGTTCGTCCACACAATTCCTTTGGACCAATTTTCATTGTCATTCTCCTCGTGGTCATGTTGGAGTCCCCAAGATGCAGAAGACTCACAAGACAGAGAAAGATCGCACGGAGAAGAGGAGCAGTTCGAGGAGTCTGACGATGCCAACTGCTGAAATCAATGCCTTCTTGGCTGGTAGGCACACTTGAGTCAAAGGGGCAAAGTTTCCCTGTATACTTCAAAATATCTCGCGAAATTTGATGTTCAATGACAAGTATTTTCTTTAGTGTTTTTACCAGGTGACTTCGCACTGATACACTTGCCCAAAAGAAGTTGCAGGCGGCAGGGCGGGAGACCGCAACCAGCCAAACGCACTTTCAACAAGAAACCTCTTTGAGCGCGTTGACATTGGTTTGGCATGTTCGTCATATCCCATAGGAAGTTTGGAGCACAAGGGGATGTAAGCAACAAGTATTGGGGACCAAACCTGGTGTTACAAACAAATGAGAAAACCACAGCGGTCTTTCAACAAACAACACCTTCATAACCATCAACTAGACAATCAAAGGGAAAATTTGAGAGGAAGTACCAGGCCGGGGACACGGGTCCAAGGGGGGCAGTGCATATGGTTTTGACATGTTTTGATCAGAAACGACTTATACCCCAAGTTGTGATCCAATGATGAAAAACATTGGGAAACATATGGGAACATGATATTCCAAACCGCTCTTTGTTCCGCATTGTTTGAACAAAGGGAAAATGTAAATGAGGACACATATCGAATTTTCCAGCCAACCATGTTTGACTACCAACAAATATGTGTTTGAAAATCGGATGCACGGGTACCACCTTAAATTTGCCATGTCAATGGGGGACAAATGAAACAACGATGATTAACTGGTTTATTGCCATAATTCCATCCTAGAATTGGTTTAACTAAGTACAAGAGGACATGTTCACTTACAAGAAATCCCGTTCGTTTGGGTGTACAACCGACGGTATACTGTACGTATATAGATCTCCCCTTACATGAACCCATTTAGAATGACGATGAATCAGCGAAATCCTTGGTGAAGGGTAATTGAAAACATGTCCATTTTCATATGAATGGCAGAATATCATGTCCATGTCTAGCCAACAAATAGTTTTTCCGTATCGAATATCAACCATGGCAAATGGAGGAAATGCACGGATTTACTCTTGAACATTTCAGGTTTGGCATATTGTTTGTTGACGTTGACTTGTTGGCATATGACCTACCGATATGGATGAACATGTTTTACCAACAGAGGTTGGGACGTAACCAACAAATTGATGTTAAGTAGTCTAGTAGGTAAAGGAAAAAAAACTAATGGATAGAGCCAGCAATTCGGATCAACCCCCGAATATCATGAGACGAACATGTAGGTGGTTTCAACGTGATTTGTGAGGGTTGCACGGATAGAATGGGGCTGACTTCAGTGCAGAAACGCCATGAAACATGATGCATGAGGCACGATGAAGAACTTCAATCCAATCATGTTGCGGCGGAAACCAATAAGATGAAGGGGTCCCCCTAAAAAAGATAAATTATCTTGATGTTTACATACATAGACTAGCTATGATAATGATAATGCCCCAATCTTCAGTAGGTACATGGTACATGTTCCCATTTCCAGAAAAAAAATATTGCCAGATTGCCCAAAAAAAATAGTAGCCGACATCTAATAGCCATGAATATCGATAATATAGATCTTGGGTCACCAATCGGTCACCAGGAATGGAACAAAAAAACCCGCGCTGAGGGGCGAAAGGATTCGGGGCAGAGCTTTGAACTGTTGAACTATCGGCCTCCGCCAGGCCCTGGGGACCCTGGGGACCCTGGGACCCTGGGGCCCGATGAAATGGAAACATTGGCAGGCCCCACGGTAGCTAAACAAGGTTGTCTTAACTCCAATAACTCTGGTAAAAACTGATGGTTTATGGTGCATTACCTGATACATATATCTTTATAGTTAGTGGGCTTTGTAAAGTAACTTAGAAGTGGATGTCTTGAGGACCTACTTTTGATGCGGTTGGTGGTTCTACTTTTCGCTGTGATTATGTAGACTTTGGATGGAACGAAAATGAACGAATGGACTGGGGCATAGAATTGGACGGTAGTTGCTGATGATTTGATTACATTGACTCTTCACTCTTCTAAATGGGAGGAACATTCAAATTACCCTTTGTGATAATCAGCTCCATGGCTTGTTGGAACACCATTTATGGATGCCATGCTTGGGGACTCCCACGGGTAGCTGATTGTTTTCCCACCAACAATGGTGGCTGCGATCCAATCCCTGCCATCGGGTTCTGCCACCAACTTTCTAACATCGATGCTAGGCTTCTGAACCCTTGGTGTACTCTTTGAAGAAACTCAGTGGTCGCGAACAAAAAAGAACCGGAAAAGGATACATGGAGAAATTTAGTAACTCCCAAAGTGTTTTGACAGCAATGCAGTCATTTTTCCACTGCCTTACAGTATATAAATTCTGTAGGCATGAAAAGCAGATTTTAAACATCCAATACTCAAAACCCCGCGAGGGTTATAATTTGTAAAAACAGATCAAGAATTATTGATTTCATAAGTCACAGCAGTCCAGCGCTACGGGCGACGTGACCATGTTTGATGCCCAGGGCGGAGTCTTTCTTTCCTTGATACGCTCACCATTGCACCCGACGGGCCATATTTTTTGAAGGGTGCCCAGAAAGTTTCCATACCAGAGCTGCAGGTTCGCGGAAGAAAGGATTGGTGGAACTCTTGTCTGTCTGGCTTGTTTATGAGAGTTTCTTTCCTTGGTTGCGGAAGTCAACTGAAGACCTTGCAAGTTTTCATTGGGTTTTCACTTCCCAGTCTGGAATGATGATCCCCAATTGATTCATTTTTCAGGGTCCAAACATGTGACGACCCTCAGCGAGTCAAAATGCTCACCATCCAGCGGCAGTTGCCGGTTGAAGGGTTGGTATGGACGCTTTTGTGAAATGCTTTGGATCAATGATTTTGTGCCCCAAGATTTCAGCACGGTCTACTAAACCTTGGGATGCTGGCATTCGAACCTATATCATCTTTTTGGGCCCCTATTCTTCTTGATGTTTCCGAGCTGGAAATGTTGCTTCTTGGATACCATTTTAAAGCTGGCATCCTTATGACAGAGGCACATCAAGGATGAATCAAGGAGATGTTTTTGCATCCCAAAAATTGCACTTCTCATATCAATACAGCTGCAAAATCCAACCAGGCCCCTGAAAGTTCCGGTTCCCTTCCACGCCCATTTATGATATTCGTTTGCGCCTCATTCATCCCGTTTCAGGTATATTTATTTGAACTGACCCTTCTTTGCGGGCGTTTGGGTTTGCCGAAAAATGGTGATTTTGGAGAAAGGACTGATCATCGAATCATATCCTTTACGCACAACTACCGCAGATGGACGAATTATTCAAACCCTTATACATAGACAACCCACCTCACCCCAAATATCAATGTTATTTTCTTGTTTGGTTCGTTCCTTCGAATGGACGAAATAAATCAAACCCCCAGAGCAGGAACAGCGCTACGAAACCATAACGTTGAAATTCGGGGGAGGTCGGGGGTGGCCTATAACTCATGGATAGGGGTTTGAATAATTTGTCCATCTACTGTAGTGCAATGAAAATGATGATAATCCCCTATTGTTGGTGTATAAGTCCTAATATTGTTTGTTAACATCCACTTTTTGTTAACAGCATCTCCACTGCACTCAAGGGGCATTCGCCAGGCTCGAAAAGCATGAGGGGAAGTTCTACCCTGGACTTTTGACCTTGTGCAACTTGTCGGCTGTGCCAATGGTTTCACCCAAAAAAACCACCGGATTTCGCAAGAGAAGCAGATGGGGATATGCAATGCTATGAAAATGGTTGCTGGGTGAAAAGCATTGTCTAGTTTCCATTCAACCTGTAGATGCTCCTGATTGACTATTGGTTGGGGGATGGGTTGGAACCAGAAACAAACCCAACCACACACTGTAACTAGTTGCAAAACCAACAAATCAAAGATGGTTCATTTGAATAGAGTAGGAGGTCAGAAGGTCAAAAAGGTAAGACCCGTGGCCACACTGGGAGAAGACTGCTGGTTCTATCCTTCAGTAGCAATCCTCGTCATCTTGGAATCCTCGTCCTGACAAATTCCTTCAGCGTTCGTACGTACCGGGTCTGGGTCTGGGTCACAGCCTATGCTTTCCCAATGTCTTTAGTCAATGGGAATTCCAGGATCCTAAAATGGAGGTACTATACCATATAAGGCCATATTTTGGGGGGATATCCCCTTACATAGCCCTTACATAGGCCTTATATATGGTAGGTACCTCCATTTTAGGGTCCTGAAATTCCCATTGAGCCTATGATTTCCCAATGTCTTTAGGGGATGAAGTGGTTCACCCTGGTTTTAAGCTCAATTAGAAGTACGGTTAGTCTGGTACTGGGTTTATCATGGATTAATATGGATTATCACTGCAACTGTATTTTAACTGGGCTTATCATGTATGATATATGGATGATCACTTATAACATATATATATATTATATATACCCTCTGGTAAATTAACATAGACCCTGGCAGATAGGGGTTGGAAGACTAGTTTCCATAAAAAATTGGTGATTTTCAGGGTCTATGTTTATTTACCAGAGGGTATATATATATATACATAACCAACATTTTTACCAACGAAAAATCCACTGTTCACCGGAAAAAACCAACAGCGATTTCCGGCGCCAAAGGTGAACTGGTCCGGGTGACCACCACCTCTCGTCGCATCTACAGCCATTCCGCTGCCGCCACCAAGCGTCGGGGGAGCCCAGGAGGGTGCCAGAAATGGATTGGGTGATAACTTAACCTCTAAAAACACGGTTCATTCAGATATATTCAAAGTGATGATCTGTTAATTTGGGGATGATATTTGCAATATTGTTATCCTATGTTATTCTCGTTTTGGTAGTTGAAATCTTGGAGTATTAAGCCAAGCCCCATTTGATTCCATTTGCTAAGTCCTTTCAATTCTTGTCTGAAATCTGCCAAACACCATACTCCTTATCCAACTCAGGAAATCAACTGGTATAATCCATATTCATCCCAGAGTTGTATTTATCCCATATACATCCCATATTCATCAACGGATATAACTACTGTTTAGTACTTGAGACCCATATTATTCATCCCAGAAATCCATGGAGGAATGACTCGCCCGGGCTCCCAGGCCAATTCACCAATTTTTGCCTGGCAGATTTTGGACGCCACACCATGCGCTCCAAGCGGGGTCGGGTTGGGGGGGCCCAGTTGTAACTGTTTGTAGGGGTTGGATGGGCTACCAGCCAAAAAGTTGCAGAATGTTGCAGATATACATTGCTATATTGTTATATGACCGTGTAAAACATTTTTGGGCCCATTTTGTGGGTTTGGATCACTTAAAACTTCATTGAAGTTTGTTGAATGATGGCTGGTGGATTGAGGTTGTTTCTTCTATGGTGTCTAGTTGATAAAGTTGCGGGATCGGGATATGGCTGGTAAGATTGGCGGACGGATGAAACTACAGTCCTTAGGATGTGTCTGAGGTTGGTTTCATGTTTCTGTTGATGTGGTGGAACCAACGCATGATGGGCTGGAGCATAGTCAGCAACTGGGCCGCGGCGGTTTACCTTTTTTTCAGAATTTATAAATTGCCTTGTCTGTGTGTCCATCTAGAAGATTGCAAGTAAAGTCGACTGCAGGATGATTGTTGCCATTATGTTCGAAGGAAGTTTAGAAGTCAAACTTCCGACAATATGGACAGATGAAAAGCAGAGCAGGGAAGAGGCAGAGAGAAGAGAAAGATTAGAAGAAAGAAGAGTAGAAGAGAAAGAGTAAGAA
>Ga0126342_10001861_pt1 | contig 31296 bp, 33 predicted proteins | sample Cyp1metagenome_FD_92528 | JGI IMG/M metagenome (GOLD analysis project Ga0126342, IMG submission 92528) | Coral microbial communities from Lord Howe Island, Old Settlement Bay, Australia - Cyphastrea 1 metagenome | ecosystem: Host-associated > Invertebrates > Cnidaria > Coral ...
GCCCGCACCGCATCGTTGGGCAGCCGCTCGTAACTGCCAATGATGTCGGCCATTGAGACCAAAAACATCCGAAAGTACTGATTGTCGGAAAAAAAAACGCGAAGAATTTGATAGCCATGTATAACGGACCAACGCACTTCAAAAAATAACGAAAAACATGAAAAAAGGGCGAAATTGCTGTTATTTATAGTATTTTTGCGCGGTGAGAAGCAGAAACCACTGCAAATACCATGGTTTTTGAGGGTCAGGTAGCCAAAAACATTGTAATTTAGTGTTTTTTTAACCAACATCAAAAAACACTAGTATTTATGATGTTTTCATTCATACCGTAACATAAAACAGCGTAATTTACGAGGTTTTTGGAAGTTTTAAAGGTAGCCGTCAAGCATGCAGAAAACAGAAAAACTACTCTGTAAAAACCAGTGTTTCTACTATCACAAAACGACAAAAATCAGTCCGAAAACGGGTCCAAAAACTCAAAAATCCGCCTCCGGGCCTGGCCACCTGCGGAACCGCAAAAAAAGATATTGCAAACCAAAAAATTAAGGTCAAAAAGTTGAAAAACACGAGTTTTTTTCACTTTTCGCTTGCCAATTTTGGACGGGCGCATTCACGAACAGGTGTCTTCCGTACTGTTTTTTACAGTGTTTTTTAAAGGCGAGCGTCACGACCTATCAAAAACAAGAGGTTTTGGCCGAAAAATGCCCCCCCCCCCCAGGTAAACCTGTAACCTTTTACGAGTGCCATCCGGAAGATCACGCCCCAGTACCTTCGGTGCGGGCGGATTTTTGGATTATTATCTATTTTATAATATCGTTATAATTTATTCAGATTAATTCCTTTCCGTCAGATATTTTTTTTTTTGTAATATACTATAGTTTCAAATGAACCTTCTGGTTTAGTGTTAATGGTCCATTAATTTTTTTTGATCATGAAATAAATTTCTGGTTGGTAATATACCTATTCCTTTTGAAAAATATGAATGCCAAATAGGATTATTATTCCCAATTGGAAAAATAAAATGCATGTTCCAAATCACCAACCAGATAACCATTGGAAAAGTGCTGGTTTATGAATGATTTTAATGGTTATAGTTGTAAATATGTATCATATTCATAATTGGTTGGATAATTGATAATAATGGGATACCATCTGGTTATTCAATATATATGTTAGTCATAACCGGAGGGTATTTCAGGTTACCCCAATTTTCAGAACCCTCTGCGGCTTCAACCGTGAGAAAAGCATTCGCATCTTTTTCCGTCCACCTGTTCGAATCTGCACCTGGTCACGTGCGGGCGAACCTGGGGAATCCAACGGTCTGAAAAAGATTGAACCCATTTAAGGCTTGGAAAGCACTACTCTCTGGTTATATCAGCAAATATCGTGAATATAGGGAAAATGGGAAAATATAGTGGAAAATCATCTATCAATGATGGGAATCATAATATACCCCCTGGTAAACTAATTGTTTGCTATTGAAAATTGCCATTTATAGTTGATTTACCCATTAAAAATGAAGATTTTCCATAGTTATGTTAGTTTACCAGAGGGTACATTGAAATCAAACTCTTTCCAAACCATGTCACATTAATCAAGAAACATCGAAACAAAAATGATTACTGTCTCCAAAGTAAAAGATGCTTCTTCCATGGATCATCTTTCTTTTTGAGATGGAAACACCCGGCTGGAGCAAAATACAAAGATAGAACGGCTCATAATCCAAGTATGATGGCACCCTAAGAATTTCCAGCAAATTCCCGAAGGCATTCATGCTCAGGACTCAATTTTGATCAATTACACAGATGTTTGTCACGTGTTTGCATGTTTGTAGTACATTTTGTCACCATCGTTGATGTGTTGGCTGTGTTGGTGATCATGGGCTTCTGATACATTGGTGATACTGCTCCATCTACCACGATTTCCATTGCATCCATTGTGACCAATGTATCAGTGATAGTTAATAGTTACAAAATGACCACCCAGTAAGTATCTTTGGATTGGACCGCTTATATCCAAGAATAACATCTGATATGGCATTAAACAAATCGCGAACTACCTGCCAAAATTAAAAAGGCATACCTTCTGGTAATCTAAATTGGCAATGGAAAACATGATGAATTGTGCATCCGTTTGATTCCTTTTGCTTACTTCCATAAACTGGTAGAATCTCCAATTCCAAAGTTTGATCGATCTGTGACTCAGAATATAAGGTCATCAAAAAACACTAATCAGGGCTTCGTTTTGGTGGCATTTCCACATTAGAAATGGGATCGGCTGATGGCAAATCACCATGTTCTATCTTCAGTCCTACCCCAGAAAACATCCCTCAAATAGGGTACGCCAAAGTGATTAAAATAGAACATTATTTTCTCCATTGAAATTGTCATCAACCGGCTGGTATTACTATTGTTTTCCATTAGAATTGCCATAAATTTGAGTAACTCATCTGGCAAATCTATTTAAATATTCAAAGTCTCCCCTTTCCAAACCCAACTGTTCATGGTTGGTTTTGTTTGGGCCTTTTAAAATAAGAAAATGTGGAGATGACCATGAACTGTCTGTTGATCTACCAAATTCTCTGTGGGTAAGTACCGGTATATTTAATTAATATTCAATTTTCAACAAAGAAGGAGGGCATAAAAACACCCAGCCGACCTGACAGAACCCCCGCCCTTTGTGCCTTTCTCAGAACCTTCGCCCCCGTCCGTTCATGTCTTCGTAGTACTCCCGGACATACATCAGACGACCTGGAGCCGATGATGCTGGAGGTTCATCCAACAGAATATCATAATGATATATGTGTTTGAATGATATTCAATATATGTTGATATCATGAAAAAAATTGGAGAATGATATTGGAACAGAAAATAACAAAAACACAACAAAAAGGTGTTTGAATGATACAATATCTTGAATATCAATGATTTTTTCCATGGACATCCAATGATATTTTGAATGGTCTTTGATATTCTTTGATCCAATGCTTTGAATGGACACAGGTGGCTGCCATGGTCATCCAACGGTTTTTCACGCAGGATCAGGAACCATCGCCTGGTTAACGAAAAAAAATCCATGGATTGTGACCGGACTGATACACAAGTTGGATAAGATTAGAGTTCAATAGACCCCAATAACCCATGACGGATCCATGGTGCTGGTATATATGCTAACATAAAGGGGGTATATTGATGGGATCCATGGCACACCATATATAGCAGCACCATGGATCCGTCATGGGTAATGGATGGATTATTATGGATTAGATCCCAAGAAATCAACACAAAATGAGACGAATGTCACTACACGGTAGCAACCATCGGGACTGATCCTATCGCCACAACTTACGCAACTAGAAAATGACGCAAGTAGAAAACATACAACTATCAATAGGAAAAAATAGAGCCGGTCAAATGGCCCATGGCACTATGGTGATTTCCCTCAAAGGGCAATCACCCTCAACATAGCTATGAAAGATAGATAAGTTATAGATGATTTACCTATATTTACCTATTGACAATGGTGATTTTCGTCCATATACATAATATAATATATATATATATAATCACAGACGCTGCAAACCAAGGGTTCTCCATTTGGAAACTGAGGGTTGGGAATTATAAGGTTCCCGAATTCCAATGACCGACCTGCTCTTTTGTCCTTGGGCTGCTTCCAGCTCAAAGTCAGCTTGCACATGCCAGCATCAGATCTAATTTGCAGGTGCACAGGATACCGCACTTAGATGGCAACCTCTCCAAATCATTTGTGAGAATTTCATGTTTTGGTGATCTCTTATGAATGTTTGGGGCAACTACCCACCCATCGATCCACCAGAAGTGCGAACGCAATTTACAGCTAGGCGAACTTCAAGGCTTGCCCAGCACACCTGGCACAGGTTCGTTTCAAAACTAATGAAGGACCGGACACGCTAAAGGCAATCAGTGCAAAAAATGTTTGAAAGTCAATACAGAAAGCCAGCAGCACCCAATTTGTTTTTTCCCGTCTCAAGTTTGGATCTGTTGTTGTCTCAGCTACCGCGCCCGCAAGCTTTCTAGTACTAGTAAATGAAATCCGTTGCAGATTCTTTGGGCAATTGAAAGTAGTCCGCCCAAAATTCAGCCCTCGCTGTTTGAGCTTTGATTCTAGACATGGTCGGAGAATCACCAGTATTGCTACTTGTGTGCCAAACAGTATCATACAGAGACTTCTCCTTCTTCTGGACATCGATGTTCTCCTTCTTCACTTTCCTCACTCGGGCCAAGGGTGTCAAAACTCCTGCGGGTTTTTTCTTTCCCCCTGGCTTGCCCTTCACGGATGAAGAAGCTGCAGGTCGTTTCTTGACTGGGTTGAAAGGTTTCTCATCAACTGCCTCCTGCGGTGGCCGGGAATGGCAAAGTACAAGTGTTCTTAGGCTTAGACATTCTTAGACAAACCGTTGCTGTATGTCAAAAAGGAAATTTCATGTTTCGGGAAACATCACCCATAACAACAAGCATGAACAAAAATCTATCTCCTCCGTAATTGTCTTCTCGGTATCTTTGGGACAAACTGCATCCGCTGCATCCTGTGACTTTTTGCCTTGCTTTCTCTTTGTATCGCCACCTCGCATCACCACAGATTTTTTGAATTTTTGACTAGTTTTATCACTGTAAGACACTGTGAAGTTGAATCAAACACACAACGTATCCAATACCAAGCCACCTGCTGATCCACCACGCCCCTTGCGGCCACCACGACCCCGCCCTCCACCACGAGACCTGCCCCTCCCTCTGTGACGTGTGCGGGTGGGTTTTGGGGAAACGCCGCCATCCTCATCATTCCCTTCATCCTCCGTTCCAGTCTCATCATGATCAGCCTCGTTTTCCTCTGTCTCTTCCTCGTCATGTGCTGCTGGTCGTTTCATTTTGGGTTTGGATTTGGCCTTGGGACGCTTGTCTTTTTCCTTTTTGTCCTTTGCTTTGACCTCAACCTTTGCATATTTTGGGTTCGGTGCTATTCCCTCGCCAGAGTGATCATCATCCTCCTCAGAATCTGATTGGGATGCCCTGAAAGGTCTGAGCCGGTTCAAAGGTGGGGGTGGGGTTTTGGGAGCTTCTGCTTCTGGGGGTGTGGTTTTGGGCGCTTCTGCTTTTGTGGGTGTGGTTTTCGGAGCTTCTGCTTTCGGGGGCGTGGTTTTGGGAGCTTCTGCTTTTGGGGTGGTTTTCGGAGCTTCTGCTTTCGGGCGTGTGGTTTTGGGAGCTTCTGCTTCTGCTGCAGCCTTTACTGCAGGCTGTCCTTGTGCTGGTGCTGCTTTAGATTTGGCTGCCATAGGTGGCTGGGTTGCTGGAGCTGCTGGTGCGGCGTGCTTTGGGGCTGCCTTTGGCTGCGCACGCTCTGGTTCTTTTAAGCTACTTTCCCTCTTCTTGACCCCTGTGCCCTCCCGTTTTGGCTGCTGGGTTCTTGTGGCACGCCCTGGGCGATTGCCACCGCGATTGTCACCGGACCAAAGCGATATGTCAAAGGCCTGAGTCAAAGGTGGTGAACTTTTTTTTGAATCAGGGAAGGTAAAGGTTTGGAAGGGACCTAGATGAGGAGATCCAACGAGCAAACAGTCTACATTTTTTGTCTGTAAAAAGTCTGGAGCTCCTAAGGCGGGAAAAATAGCATACAACATCATACAACCTGTGAATGAAGGATCTAGTTTGTTTTCAAAATTAGCCTTAGAAAGATTTCAATATCCGGGATGTTCAATAGGAGTGGAACAAAAAAAGGGAGATTGTACGCAAATGCTTGTTTGGGCTTCGGCCGAAAAGGAATGCACGTGCAATCTGGCCCAGGGATTCTTCTCAACAATTTTGTCAAACAACTTGAACCACCGCTATCTTCTCTTTAATTTGTTAATTTCTTTACCGAAACGCCTCACTTTTTTGAGGCTCCAACTGGGGGACGGAACGTTGCTGCTTTCGCAGCAGCATTAGGACCCCCAAGGCATTGGACGGAGTCGGGAGACCCTGGGTCACTCATAGTAACCCCTGCGCAAAAGTGTGAGCCAAACTTTTGAAGTTCCAGAAATTTACCCAGCTACATAAAAGGTACCGATGTTTGCCACTGCAAAAAATGCAACATGTTACCACACACTGCCACCGGAAGCCATGCCGAATGGTCATGGTGTCTTTTCGCCTCTGGGATTGCTGCTGGATCATCTGGCACAGTCTCTAGGCTTTCGGAAGCGTTGAAGGTATCCCCGGGAATTCAATTTTTGTGGGAGTCTAAGTTTGCTTTCTTGGATTTTTGGTAGCTAAACTTTTTTGGCCCAGGGTCACCTAAACTTTGCTAGACATGCCATGTCGACTGTGCCTCCCCATGGCCAGCACGGTGTTGGCATCCTTTTCGGAACCAGGTATGTCAGGAGCATCTTAAAGACCAAAATGCAAAAAGGAAACAATGAGAATATTATGATATAATAGTATGTATAATAGATTGATATATATTATGATATAATAGAATGATATTATGATACAATAGAATGAGCTGGCACGTTGCCACCTGATCCTCTGGCTCACTTGGTTCATTGACCATCCCTATGCGCCCGAATGAGTCAACGGGCCGCTCCAAAATCAAGCCCCAGCAACAAACTAACAAATTAGATGGTGCAATTGATTATTGTTTCCCAAGATTGATGATATTCAAATGATGAACATAAAGATTGTTGGGGTGTGATAATGCTTTTCCGTTTTACCTCAGTGGCTATTCACATCAGTTGGGATACTGACTTCGCCTTCATATCCAGTAGACCGATCAGCACGGCAACCGGCCGCTGAGGAATGAGCTTGGTGCCGCCCATGCCAGCGGATTCGAGCCTGCACAGTGGAAGGGCAAGGGCGGGGTGACCCATGAAAACCACACCGATCCCGCCCTAGGTAAATTTTGGTGTTTGCATCCATTGTAATGCTTTCTGCTAGACTTGATCTTTTCATAGGTAGAGAAAGGTTACTCAAACATCCACCTGCAAATATCGAAAATGATTACATTGCCCAAGAAGTCCATGTGTAATACCATGTTGGCCTAACACTTTTTTCTAAGCTGATTGCGCCAAAAAGAAACCCATTAAAATTCGTGGCAGGGACCCATCATCCCGCTAGTATGATGACATAAGATATTTTTCACCAACCGACCTAAAATGGCCCATAGTTGTTCTCCACATGTTTGTAGTATGGGACTGTGAATGTCCAACAGGAAATAATTTATCAAAACAACAAGAATTGGGATGATAGGGGCTCATGCCCGAAAGGTTCCAAAAAATGACGGATCTAGGTTCAGATATGTTCAGATAAAAAAGGGTATGTGACACTGTGACACCCCACTTGTATAGGGGTCTCAACATCCATTATCTTAATTGAGTCATCCCATTCACAATGGTAGGATAACTATACCCAAATATGTCTATGTAATCTGACCAGTGCGCATAAGGCAACATGGGTTTCACATTGGACCCACCCCTAATTGGATGATTTCATTTCATGGCAACGGTGAGGAAGGGCTATTGGGGTGATATGCCTATTCATTAAAGATATGTTCTTTTGTAAAAGGCTTAATGTCGGACCCAGAGATACTATATAAGAACTGCAATTATCAACCAAAAAGGGAGGCAGTGAGCTTATTGCTACCCATAACTGTGGGGATGATCTATGCAGTGGCACTGGTAATTTCATGCATCGATACAAATTCTTTCAGCATCACCCGAGATGAGAATCCCAATTGACAAATCCATCCTATGGAAAGACAATGAAAGACAGCCTTTATTTTGTATAGGGGGACGGTAGGATTTTTTTGCTTTTCTGGGAGATGCCCTGTCCTGGGTTCCTTGGTTCAAGTGATGGGCTTGCCTGACCCTCCACGCAACGGCCAAGGATGGGGATGCAGCCAACTTCGGTATGTGGAGCTGGTTGCCGAAGGTGAGCGGGGAGGCCTGCGACAGGAGTCCACAAAATTAGGGATAAAGATTGATATAGGTTGGGCCCAGGCCGCAACAATAGATATTATAGAACTGAATCTTCCGGCCAACAAAAAGCGTGGGTCAACAAAAAATCGAAATCTTTTCCTTCAAACCGTGGGATTCCCGCGCATAACAATGCATCATCAGGATGCAACTTGCTCCAAAAAACAGATTAGCCTGACAAGATGGTAGTTAAACTTTTCCATTTAATTTGAAAAGCTGGTGGTATCACCTGTAATTTTCCCCAGCGCGATCCGTCCTTGCTCTTGTCCTTTTTTTCCTTTTTTTTCTTCTCCTTGCGTGGCTTCTTTCGGGGAGGCTCTTCGTTCTGATTTCCGGCATCTTTGATTTTGGTCTCAAAAACGAAGGCCAATGTTTTCTCCGAGCGAATCGATTCATTGGCAAAATCAAGTTCATGGTGTGAGACACCAACTTTGACCTGATCCAGGGCCGAGGGACCCCGAACTGTTTAGCAATATATTACCTAGTGTGCTTTTGCCAATCTAGTCATGTTGGTGGATTGCCTTCCCAGATTCGGAATTACAGTCCATACAGGAAAAACAGCCTACAGTGCACAATTAGCGGTCTTCGACCCCCCAGGCTGACCCTGACGGTCTTCGGCCCTTCTCGCTGACCCTACTGTATGCATTGGGTTCCTCATACTATTCGGTTTCGGCTTTCCAAAACTGAATATCGTTAGCGGTCATCGACCCCTCATGCTGACCCTATCTGACGGTCTTCGGCCCTTTCTCACTGACCCTATGGCTATGCACTGATTTCCTCATATTATTGGGTTTCTGATTTCCCAACTTGAATACCGTTTACAAAAACATGAACCCAGCAAAAAAATGCCCTACTTGATAGCGATAATTTCCCTCAATGTATTCCCAGAAAAAATGCAAAACAACTTGTTGAAACCTTTCCCGACAATAGTATATTTGTTTGGAACGGCAGGCTGGAATCCAACAGAACAAATTATGATGTTTTCTTAAACCTGACAAGTAACTTCCCCAAAATCCTGTAGCTCAGACAGCAACTCTCGCAAGGGAACTGCTTTCTCCAAAGAGCTCATGCCCTCCAAGTGCTGCAGAACCTTTCGCTTCTCTAAGATGAACTTGGTGTCGAATGAAACGTTGAAGGGAAGAAACTTGGCATCGGACTCCAAGACTTCCCGGGCCTCAACCCCATCCACCCAAGATCCGGAACCAAATGAAAATAGTTCTCGCCCATTCATCAGGGTTTGTTCTTCATCAGCCTGCACGAACAACTCCGATCCCTGCCCATCAGTGACCAGGGTGAGCTGAGCGTTGATGCTGAGCGAGGACCTCATATAGTATCTTCAAAAAGAAAGAAAAAACATGAACTACCTAAGGGGGCTGTAAGAAGATTACACACCGTTGGAACATACATTGAAGTCGAGAAACGCTCCTGGCAACGCGGTCAATTTCTCTGGGGTCATCGGGTCGTCCTTCTGGATCAGTTCGGTCATCTGGAGTGTGTCGTCCTTTTTCGGGCTCTCTTGTACTTCTCGAATACGGTGTCCATCTGGATTGTACTTGTCGTTGTGGGCTTCCAGCACATCAGCAAATTCTGGCATGCTCTCTTCAAACTGTTTGAAGAATGGTTCCTTGATAATCAGGCATCCATCTACTTGGGGAGTACAAACCTGAAAGTCTTTGGCTGGCACAGCAGCGCCACATAGGTTTGATTGGTTTTGACATTGCTTCAGCTCTGCAACCACTGGTCCGAAAATGGGGAACCCATCAATTTCTTTGGCACCATTGCGGGCTTGCTCGTAAGTTGTTGTCACAACGCGTTGGTGCAACTGGTCCGCCAGCTTCTGGTCACCATGCACGATTGTTGCGCAAAAGGTTTGCAAGGTACTTTGATCCTAAACCAGGGAAGATAGTTTCAACTTTTCAACATTTATAAAACTTGCAGGGCTCCTTGTCAGTGTATTATGAAATTACCTTCAGTCCCCCAGTGCACCTTGCCTATGAGAAATCAGTGAAATGTGCAAGGTCCCCTTTTCAACTGATCAACTTAAAGGTTTGTGTTTTTCTTGCACATGGTCCTGCAAACACGACAGAGCTGGAAAGGCATCATACCCATGAGCATCAATCCAAACCAGCCGTTCCACGCCCGTGTTGGAAGTCAAAGCGGTCTGGAGTTTGTTGCAAAGATCTGTCCCACCACAGGCCTGAAAGGAGCAGGAACGCCAAAACTGAGCCCACTCAGGATAGAAAATTCATACTATATAATACTATATACTATAGTTGTAAGATTTCTTTATCAATGCACAATGTGTAGGAAGATTTGGTAGAAAAACATTCGGAAAATTCAATGTATTTTGCAGTTGGGAAGAAATCAGCGCTTAAAAGTCGATTATTTTTTGAGAAACAAGCCTGCCGGGTTTCTTGACTCAATGTGAAGCTTGAATTCATTCGCAAGGTGTCACTCTGCTTGGAAAGTCGGTACATCTCATTCCTTTGGAGCATCTGGATATCCCCCACAATTCCACGGCGCCAAGCAGGGCTTTTGTGGAAGAGGTTGCCACCGTCTTTTGCCTCTAGATTGATTCTTGCATGATAAAGAAAGACACCTTAAAACGATTCCAAAAAGAATTTTGGACTATGGTTTCCATTTTTTTGGTGTAATTTCAGAACCAGAAATTCAAATGAGTGGCTGTGATGAGAAGACCTCGTGCCCAAGCACTCCGCTTTCCATAAATTGAGGCATCTTGAAAGGTCAGCAAAAGATCCTTAACGGCCAGATTTCTGTGAGGTTGCCTCAATGTTGCTTCCAGTTGGTGGTTGAATTTGCTCAAGGACCCAACCTCATTGGAAGCATCATCGTCAAACTCTTCTTCACCTGAGTCTTGTTCCTCCTTCTTTGTTCCATCTTCGGGATCGCTTTCGTCTTTCCTCCGGCCAAATTGGGTAACCCTCTATTGTCAAGTCTAGTACAGTGAGGTCGATGCTACCAGCGCAACATGTCATGTGGCCAGACCCGTTTGAAAAAATCAAGCTGTGGGCAAAGCTAGCCATATTCCAAAAGGAAGCCCAAACATAAAGATTAAATATTCATACTCTCATGTGGTGATGTTTGTCTTTCGAAAAGTTGAATCCAAAATCCAAGCCACCTCCCTAGCTTTTGGAAGATATACGACCTTTTATGACATACTTCAAGTATCAGTAAGGTCATGTGGATACCCACCAGGAGAAAGAAGTTAGAACCAAGTCTACAAATAATTGTGACTAAGTTTCTCCATCTTGGTGTCGCTCTTTCTCTCAGTTGATGCCTTGTTGGGAAACAGCATGACACACACTGAGTTCTTCCGGTTTGTTGCCAAAAAGGTAGTGGTCAATTGAAGGAAGTAGTTCAGCTTTTGGGATGGAACGACGCCACATGTCGGCATGTTGATAAAGAGCAGGTAGCCTTCCTCTTCGGGGACCCGGTTGAAAGTAGCCTCCGACAAGACTTGGTCACACCATGGCAGCAGCTGTGGGAGAATGGTTTGATCCCCCAACTCATGTGTGGATACGGCCCAAGTAATCCAATTCTTGTTGACGAAATCCCCCACCACTGACCAAGAAAGCTCATGCATGCCCTCGAGTTTCTTGACCAGCTCCCTTCGCTTCACTTCAGCGTCCTTTGTCAACCTATATAAGTGGGTTCGAGATTTGCTGGGCAAAAAAAATATCGCAGCAAAAAATATGCACGACAATGAACAACACCAAAAACTGTCAACCATTTGCCTCTCACACCGATATACGTTGTAATATTGTAGGTACTTCGAACCCTTTTACATGGTATGGTGTCAACCAAAAAAACATAAATGTTGTTGATCACGCTACCTTAGCGTCAAGGAGTCAAATGTGGCTTGGTCGGCTTCCAGTTGGGCTTTGAAAGCCGTAAAAGCGGCTGCCAAAGAAGCATGCAAGGCATTCTTCGACTCGGATTGAGCCTTTTCCATGAAATCTTGTTGGCTTCGCCCTTGCGCCTACCCACAGAAACATGTTTGGAGATTTTGGGACAAACATGTTGCGCCCAAAAAAAAATCAAAAAGGCAAGAACTGATGCCCCATACCATGACCAAAAGTAAACCCCAAAAAGGGTAAGTAGCATTTGTTTAACATTTTAACCCATTGTTTGGGCCTCCAGAATGAATGGAATTCGTTCCCAGTTCAGCGAGGAATCAGCGGCTTTGGTGCAAGAAATGAGGTCGTTGTCCAAGAGCCTCGAAGGGATAGTCGGGATGTTTGGTTTCAATTGAAATGTATCTATCAAAAACATCATTGATCCACCTAAATAAGGTCAGTTTGAAATCCCTGGTTTGAAGCTCATTGATAATAACTGCAGTTTGCGAGACCGGTAAAGTTTAGCAAAGGAGGTTCCAGCATTTCAAACCCAATGGACCTACTTCCACCCATCCATTTCCAAGATTCTTCATGTCCAGCTAAATAGGCCGAATGGAGTGTATTCATATGCTCAACCCAAAATATAGCCCCAAAAAAGTTGTTTTTTCATTATATAATTTAGAGGAAGGCTACGCCCCGATCATCGCCGACCCCAAAAATCTTAAGCCATTTGTTCATTTTTTATCAGCTATTCGGATTCTGTTTTACGGGTTTTCGGCTTTGGCTAGACTTTGTGATTTGGCCAGAAAAGTTTCACGGTTTTTTGCCGATTTGGCCGAAAAAGTTTCTCGGGTTTTTGCCGATTTGGCTGACAAAGTTTCTCGGGTTTTCGCCGATTTGGCCAAAAAAAAATCACGGGTTTTCTGGAAAACCATAGAAACTTCTGTTGCCAAATCCGAAATGATATCTGAGATACCCAGAAAAACCATAGATGTTTGGGACCCCCCGACCAAGAGTCAAATCCTCACGGATTTTCTGAAAAACCATAGAAGATTTTTGGGTTTACAGAGGTACCCAATACGATCTGACATACGGACCCCGACCTGGGATCTTATTGGGTTGGCCCGTTATAGCCCAAATCATCACGGGTTTTCTGGAAAACCATAGAAAGTTGAGGGGCCGGGGTCTGGGACTGAATTGTCTATGGTTTTCCCCTGAAAATCCAATAAATTAATTAAGCGCCAAAAAACCCATCAGACCACATCTCGTAGATTTTCTTGCACTGCTCCCCAGTGAAAGTGCTGGCCAATTTCGGCTGAAGCCACTGAAAAAGCAAAACTGCATCCATGATCTCACAATGCCTCTCTATGGTCTTTTGCTGCGCTTTCTGAACAGGGTTTTTTTTAATTTTTTTTGGTGGTACAATTTGGTCTTGTGGAGCTTGGATGAAAATACCCTAAAATCACCCAAGAAGCACTGAAAAACATAGTATAGGTGAACCATTCAAAAACATTTTTTTCCAAAGGCTTGTACTATTGACCAAGTACTAGCAGAAATTACAGCTGCACAAGCACAGTAAAAAAAAAGGCAACGACACTAACACCACAACCTAGCAGGCAAGACGGGGAGAAAGAAACCACAGCCCGTACAGCAATCACCACGCCCGCTGCCACCACGGTCACCGCCACACCAATACAACCAATAGCAGCAAACAACAGCAACCAACTGCAAGAGAAAAAACGGCAGCGGCAGCAGCAGCATTGCAAGAAACGCCCAGCTCTAAACCCCACTCCTTATCCTTCTTCGTGGAATCCGGTTTGACCGCCTTCTCGAAATCATCGCACATCCTCCTAACATACTCGAAGCATGCTTCATCTGAAATCAGCAAGATCTCCGCCCAGATCTTTTTGTTTTGATACCGTGGTGCCGCGTCTTGCCGAGTACCACCAGGAACAAAATGCCCATTCTCCAAAATCTCTTGGGGAAATCCTGGAAAATGGTTTGAATCTCCCCCCAAAAGAACGACGCAATAAAAAAGAGCCAATCTTGTTTGGAATCCAGATTCGATTTGATATGAGCTGTCATTTAGCAAAAAAGTAAACAATTTTCCGCGCGCAATTCCCCCATGTGCACGTGCGATCATCTTCGGTGAAACCTGACTTCTAATCTATGAGGTGCTGGAGCGGGCTCTCGCTCCGGCAGAGACCCACCACGCATGTTGTTCCTAAGAGAAATCACAGGCTGATCCAAAAAGATCAGCTTGGGCACCCCAGCCCATACCCTGGCACGAATACCAGCCAACTGTTCCAAATAGGCAATTGCCCTGGAATACTGGGGATATGCACGCAATGCATCAGCTAGTTCCGATAAAGCCTGCGCCCGTGTAGCATCCACAGCACCACGGACTCCCTCATGTCTACGCGCAGCATTCCAAAATAAAGAAGTCTTTCCCAAATCATTCTTCGGCCACACCAAAATGGGATCTTGGCAATAATTTTCATCACTCATGAATTGCTTCACCAAGCAGAAAACGTCCGCTGGATTTGGTTCAATACCATAAGGCATACGTTGCCCTTCAATCAAGCGTAGGTGTGCTGCAGATAGGTCTTCGCGTCTTCGGAACAAAAAACTGTGTGGGACCCTGTTGTCTTCAGCATCACGCTCGCGATAAGCATTTCTCATAGTTGAAACTGCTGGTAAAAGATCTTTAAATGGTCGCACCTAGGAATTTATGGTTTAAAGTTTAGACGCTCAAATTGAGGCTCAGATGTAGCTAAGATATCAATTTCAATAGATTCCCTAGTACCCTCGGGGAAATCACCACAAATTCAGACAGCAAAATCGCCATGCCATAGCACAGTGTCCACATAGGTCACGGAGAAACTTTCGCCACGGCTTGTCCAATGGTGCCCCATCTTGCTTTCTAGAAGCCTTGGCACACCGCCCCCACAAAAGCCCAAGGATATCAAAATCCCTTGATGAAACAAAATTTCAACACTTGAGGGGAAACCCCCGACAGAAATGTAGGACTATATTTTCGAGGGCAAATCACACAATAATTCTGCCGATATACCTTTTCATGTCCATGGGACTTTGAACATGATCTGTTGCAGATCGGAGCACGCTGCTCATCACTCCAAATACAGCATCTTAGCGGGGATGATGCAATTTCTCAAAAACAATTGAACCTGGCACCCTTTACCCACAAAAAAGCAGATCAAAAACAATGTATATACTGAGGTGTTTCAACCCAGGGGTCCACAGTCTTCGTGAGTGTGTCCAACTTCTAAATGGTGATGTCCGCATTCTCTTATGTGCCCCTGAGAAATCAGTGAGCACATTAGTCGGCCCGTAATACTGTTTTTCAGTTCCTTTACAGTATTATCGCATTGCAGCCAGACTGTGTCTGGCTGCATGCGACCTTCAGCTCTGGCCGTTGCAAAGCAAGTGTCTAAGATTCGAAGTAGGCATTCCCACTGGTAAGAAGCCCCGGTTGATGTGAACTCATCCGCAATGAAAATGAAACACCCGTAGCCGTGAGCTAGCCCACAGCTAATGTTCATGTGGGGACGGGGGACCCGGTCGAAGGCACCCCCTTTTGGGGTTCTTCCAGCTGTCCATCTTGGCAGCATTGCCTTCGAATGATCAAACCCATCTAGGATTACAGTTAAGAGCCCTCTTTTCTTTTGGGACTCAGCTCTAGCTCCCCAGTAGACTTGTCGACACGCCCACTGACGCGTCAGATGGGCCAGCAAAGCATCGCATGCTTTGGCATGTTCCCAAAAACAAGTTGCGTGCCTCATTGACGCTTTTAATCTGTCACATGTGAAGCAGGCCGAATGCTGTGACCTTCTTCTAAAAGACAAACATCTTTTCCATGTCCTTACTACTTGGTAGTAGACACTGCGGCACGCTGCCTTCTTCCCCTCAGATAAGCAATGTGCTGTATAAACTAAGTACAGCTGGCTCCATGTGCCTGGAGGCAATTCCCGTTTTGCCAAGTTTTGGGGGTTCATTCGAAGAAAGACTTTGTTGGTTTGACCATCAAGTGCATCATCCAGAAGTTTGCTAAGAAGAATTTGTCGGGCATCTTCATCCTTTAAGGAGCAGTCATGCGGCAGTATCCTTGTGGCAAAGTTGTTGGTGTAGCAAATACGAACTTTTCTACTGCATGAAAAAAAAACTATAATGGTTGACTACATTCCGGGGCTTTAAAAAAAGGACTTGTTCGAATCTATTGTTTTGGTTGGAATAATCTCTTTTTACATCTTTTTACGACAACTCAGCCAAGAAACACAAGGAACAAAAAGATACCTTGGTGCCCGCTGGGGTTTAAAAACAATGTTGATCAAATCAATGGCTGGTATCCCAGTTGGCATTGTCTCGCTAACGGAGTAATACATGTGGGCCAAGAAAGTGTTCACTGAGGCAGCCTGTTCTGCTGCCCGAGATCTAGGTCCTGCAAAATTTACGGCGCACAAATAGATTATAAATCATCTGGGGTGAATGCTGAAAGGACATTTAATTTACAATAAAATATGTTCCCACCCAGCTCCTTTCAGAAGGCGTTCATCTAGACCTCGAAACCGTCCTCTAGTTCTGTCAAGACGATTGGATCCCACCCCTAAGAACTTCGCAAAGGCTTTCCGGCAAATGGGATGACCCCCCAAATACCACTGAGATGGGCTCTTCTTTTCGGTTTCCGATGATTCAGATTCCCCGTCAGAAGAAACTTCCTCGTCAAGACTAAACGCTTGGATGCTCCACAGTAGTGAATCCTGTTGCGGCTTCTGCAAAGACCAAAAGATGGCACATACTTGTAGCAGAAGCTTGGCAGAGACAACCTTCCAACACCTAAGAGCGAAAGAAATCAACATGCTTATTTGAATAATTTCCCAAGCTTGATTGGAGAAAACAAAAATGTTTTTTTTTAAATTCCGGGACACTGCTTTTTGCACACACATCCGGATTCCTCCCTGTTCTTCAAGACTTTTTTGATTCGACGTTCACATGATCCATTAGCAGCATATTGGCTTTCCCACTTAGCCTCATCCGATGAAGACTTCACTGCAGCCAAATGCTGCAAATCCAACCGGATAGTTGTTGGCCTGACTGATGGAAATTATGGACCCTGGCATTTAAGGGGAAACAAGGGGAAACATGGGCATGTTTTTTCCTTTGAAAAACAATTTAGTTTTTGAAAAAATCACCATATGTCAACCCTTCTAAAATTTCACTACCCAGGTCCTGGTGTTACTCCGGGATGATCCGTCACTTTCAGGTCCCGATGTGTCAGATGTACCAGAATCACTGCTGCTAGAGGATTGGTTTGCAAACACTGCCCTCCTTTCAACTTGTGGGCTCCGGCTTCGGCTGGCAGAAGAACCAGAGCTGGCTCTCCAATGGCCAATGTATGGCATGTCAGCGATATACCCCTGTTCTTGTAAAGTATGTTTGGATCCAAAAAGATAACATGTTTGGTCACCCCTGGCTTGCTAAAGACGTCTTTTATTTTAAATCCAGTATTGCAGTATATCACAGTATTGCTGGAACTAGTGATTTGTTTTGAAAGGTTGATGATGCGCTGCATGCTGCACAAGCTTTTCCATGACATGAAACCAAGGCTAGAGCAGGAAAAAGCAACTGAGCAGAACAACCGCATCACAACTATTACGCCCCACCACCACCAACACCAACGGTCCTGATGCTGAATGGCGATGCAAATCGTAGTGCCAACTCAGCCGCTCACTGAACTTGTCGGGGCAGCGCATGAGGTTCAGGATCATTTTTTCTTACCCGTTTCAATCCGAAATTTTTTGTTTGTGATAGTCCTGTTGTACTGAGCAATTGCGAAGTTCAACAAGTCCTTGAGAGGGGTCCTTGCTTTGGAAGGATCAGAATGTCGAATGTTCTCCAAGGCAAATTTAAACTCACCGTAGAGTGTCAAAGCCGATGGCGCCTGCTTCTCCGCAGTTTCATTTCCCAAACCTTAGTGTAGCAATAGCCCCCAAGGCCATATTTAGAAATGTGCCTTGGCTTCATGAATAAGTTGGTTTTATTGGGAAGGTTTTCATACTAAATGCTTGAAAAGAAATGCGGAAAAAGTTGAAAGAAATCATGTTCCAACGCACAGGGACGCAGTGATTCATAGAAGTAATGCGACGGATCATCGAAATGGACATACCTAGCCTTGATCAGTTGCATGGACTGAAGAATGGGCAACATATCTGGCCCGTGAATATCCTCGATCGGAATCTCCTGGGGTCGAAGGTCAGGAATAGAAATCATAACCCCAACCCTCAATAGTAACAATAATTTATTTGGGGCAGAAAGAAACCGCTACTGCAGTAGTATATTGAGAATCCAGGTGGTCAAGGATTGCAACGATGCATTGCAGGACCAGGGACTTCGTGAATCCGTCAACAAAACGAATGGAAAACTGTGGGATAGTTCGATCCAGTGTTGGGGCAAACTTGATCACCAGCGGCTCACGGTAGGCTTCATACCCGCGCAGCAGCACGGACTGGAAGACATTGGCCAAGGTGCACATCGGTGGGTAGACTGGGAAGGCAGTGGCAGTCATTGGCTACAGTGGGGGTAACCGGCAACAGTTAAAGATTAGACCTATGGTAACTAATGATTTGCCAATGCCACCATAAGAGGGAAATAATGTCGGGAAAAATTGAGATTTGTTTTAATATACCAAGAAGCATCCATTCTTGGCTGTCTTGGTGAAATCAAGCTGGTCTAGGGTAACCGTGATATCTGGCATGCTGGTAGTGGGGGACACAGAAATCGCATTCACACATGTCCTCCCCACTGCTGCTGGTGCCGCGGCCACGATTCGTTGAATGGCCTGAACGGCTGGGAAGTCATCAAAAGATACCACTTGGTGTCAACGTGTTGTTGGAAAATCTGTATTCAGCAGTATTCAGTCGTTATTTAAAGTAATCCGCCTTCCCCAACTTGTCTCCATCATAGTAGAAGTTGAGCCAATCTCCGATGTTCTCCTGCCTGTCCTCTACCACCTTCGGATTGAAAGTTGAAATGTTTCTAAAGAAATCCGATAGGAAAAAAACAAATTCAGACTTGATAATACGCATCATGAGAAAGATTGCCTGAGGGGCGCACTGTGCAAAAGTAGCTCCAGACTGCGTCTGGGACAGTTGGAGCTGCTTTGTCTTGTCTCACAGGCTTTGCGGCCGTCTGACCGACTGAACCTCCCTCCATTGCTGCGACTTGGCCAAGCTCTAACGGATTAGCTCTGAAAATTAGACCCTGCAATCAGTGAATATGACAATGAAGTTGATTCCACAAAGTTTTGATTCTGCAATAGGTTGCTGTCAGTGCTTTCACGACTTCTTCTGGACAGAATTGATAAACATGTCAGGAATACAGTTGCACATTGTCAGCTGAAGTCATCGACCTGGCTCATCCCAACATGTAAATTTTAGGACCCTAAATTCTTGTCATCTTTTACCACAAGTCGGGGGCCTTCACGCCGAGGCATCTTCTTGGGACGTTCATCCTGGTCAGCCCATGCAGAATGAGCAACTTGGTATGCAACTTGAGGAAGGGAGAGTCCAAACTAAAAAACTGTCATTTGGCCTTCTGGTCAGTATTTTTCACCTTTGTGACCATGCTGGTCAGTATTTTTCACCTTTGTGACCATGTTGAGTTTCTTCATGTTGATCGCCTCCAGGGGGGCCATTACCAAGATCCTATTAAAGGTTAGACAGTTCACCATATTAAACACTGTTTCACCATATTAATGCCTTCAAGATGACCACCCAAGCTGCCGCAATAGCTCGGAGGTGCATGGAATTCCCAGCAAGGCTGTTTTTCTCCTTGGGAAGTCTTAGGATTCCAGTGCATGAAATGAACACAAAAACAGGCCCCCTAAGATTGACACCGCTTCACTTGAACATGAGGAGTTCAAGCGATGAAGGGGAAACCCCATCAGTAGTAACTTTTCTGTACCTGGCAAATTTAAGATCCAAATCTCGCAAGTTTCAAGAAATTTTGACTAACCCGTTGCCTGTAATGTGCCGTCTCCTGCTGGCTGAAAAGTAGTCTGCTCCCGGCCTGAGCTGTTACTGAAGTTGATCCCTTCTACCTTGACTTCAACTCTTAGCTTCAAGTCTGGGGACTACGCGTGACACATGGAAATGGCCTTAGCCAGTGGCTTGAACTTGAAGTATTTATACAATGTTTGATCCAAACACAATATTTGATCATGTTTTTTCTGATCGTCTCAGTCTGACACTGGCCAGGCTGAACCACTGGCATCATGTGCACGTTCTGGCTCAGGTCTGCAACCTGCCAGTCTGGCTTGACAACAGTCATGATGTCCAGAGCCTGAGAGCCGGGTAGCGGAGGGCAAGGCAGCGCTTTAGGATGTTTCAATACAGACAGAGATATTGGCTACGTGAAGTTCCGGAGCTGTCAAATAAACTTGGTGTCTCACCTGTTCATTCCGTTGGTGTAAACATGCCACAGCAGCCCCCAACTTGTTCTTTGCAGCTCCATGCACTGCAGCCGGAGACAACTGGCGAGGCCGAGAGTTGGATTGAAATCTTATGATGCTGGAATTCCAAGCCTGGTGTTTCTTCATGAAAGCCCAGTTGTGATGTCTCCACTGAGGTTCTTCCTTTCTTGGCCTCCACTGCCAAAGGATAATCTAGACAATAGTTTCTTGCAAACTTTGAACCAGCAAAGCGAGAAAAAAAATAAAGCGCAGTTGGGGCCTGGTGGCCAAGCTAAACTTTTTCTTCTCATTTAGCTTCCGTTTGCGGACCCTTTCATCCTTCTTGGAATTGATTTCACGTACTGAGACATCGTCATCTTCGAGAAGAAAAGTTGACCTAGTATGGAGGATGAGGAAATGAAGAAAGCATAGCATATTATGATTACTAAGAAAATACGAATTAAGTATGGGACCATGGAATGGTCGAAGTGGATCTCATTGATTCCAGCACTGTGTCCGCGTGGTGCTGCAAGTCAAATTGTCTTGATGGAAGGTACTCCCTTAAAATCATGAAGATATAGATCCGGTCCCGACAGGCATCCACGCCATAGTCTCTCCTAAGGCTCAGGGAAGTTCAAGGGTCTATCAAAAAATGATTACATAATCTTGTATTATTCTTTGGGGGTATCATGATACCAGTCCAGTATAGACAGTATAGAATATAGAACTTTTCTACGATGCATCAACCAAACCTTCGTATGATATGATATATCAACCAAGGATCGGGTTTATCCCGCATACTGCCAACTCGTAGTCCCCGCATTTTTCCAATTGTTTCCGTACTTCGCCTAGCACTGAATACAGTCCTCGAACATTCTCGAGGATGCAAGCCTCAATGGGTTCAATTGCAAAAGAATACAGCTTGAATGAAAACACCGAACATGGAAACCAGAAAAACCGAAACTTGTTGAACAAAACCGCTCTCTGTGTTATGCTGGGAAACTCTGGGTTTGCTCCTTTTGATCCGTTTAAGCATGAGCCAAAACGGTTTCGCAGCTTTGTCCTTTAGGAGCTCCGATGCCGTTCGCAAGGCACTAAATGCCTTGCAGGGAAAACCGCAAGCGTAGACATCGGCCTGGCTGAAGCAGGGTAGTGCAACTGATTATAACTGATTTTTTTTGGGTGATGAGAGCGCCTCATCTTCTCCGGCCAAAGGTTTCTCCTCCATATCTTTCTGTAGCCTTAAAAAATTGTATCCAAACAAACCCGCACGAGTTAAACAAAGCAAGAAAGTTGAGACCAGAACGGCACGTGTGGAAAGTTGGCTTTCAGCCATTTTGCCGGACCATCAGCATTGTCACACATAGACCTTGGAGGTTTGCGTGGTCTTGAAATGCGCAAAAGGTGTGAAACTTGAGGTGCTGACAGGTGCTTCAGCATTTGTGTGCGACCCGCCCCAGACAAGAGCATATCCAAGGAAATAGCAGGGGCTTCAGCTCCACTACCTCATGCAACCATTGCTACTTGCATTGACAGTTTGCAAACAGAATTCTACTTAGGACCCAGCAATCCGTCACAATGGACAGTGGCCGCTTCAGGGGCTCTAAAGTAGCTTGCAAGCCTGCCACTTGAACTAATGATGATGGGCTTCAAACAGCATTTGCAAAACCACGCTACCTGCACGGGTGGCAAACTCTTTGCCAAACTCCAAACTCCTGATTTGGTTCTCCTTGAGGTCAACCTGATTCCCAGGTTCCTGGCATAAATTGATAAATTTACAAATGGGTGGATGATACATTTCACAACAAATAAAGGCATAAGCCGAGCCAGTAGCACCATGAAACCATCGCCGGGTTCAGAGTCAGAGCTCGATGTCCCGGATTCTATGCTATAATGCCACAGAAATGGCATTCTTCCGTAGCAACTGGACAAAAAAAAAAACAGCTGCGGGTACAGCAATCTGAACCCTCACTTCTCCACTGTACAACCCTCACTTCAAAAGACACATGATTATATATATGTATGTATACATATTTACCTATTAACAATGATTTACCTATATTTACCAATCATCTTCTCGGTGTTTTTTCAGCAATATCACAAATTACCAACAAAATTGAGGATCCAACCCATGGGTCTCAAGCCGTTCATCATATATATCGGTTAGATATCCCACTATATATGATGGTTTCCTGAAATGGGGTTCCCAGTCATAATCCATGTTATTTTCGGCTTTTCCACTATCAACCATCCAATTTTCGTTGGTTAAGTCCCTCATCCAAGAACATTTTTGTTCTTGCGCAAAACCTTGGGCCAGACTTGCGCGAAACTTGCGCGATACAGGTTTTAAACTACCCAAAAGTTCTCAACAAACCATCTTACTAAACTTTAAGAGGGACCGCCCTATATATACATAAATAAATATATATATATGCGTGTATATATGTATAAATGTTATATGTGTATATATATATATATATATATATCATTCTATATCATTCTATATCTACTTGATATGTACAATATTGCTTCTATCCCTCCATTTTCTGTTGTTTTTCTTTTACCCACGCCTTGAATCATGGTGTCGTGCATGTACTGAACTGCCTTGGCAACCGCGATCATGGCTGCCCATGGGTTCCATAGTCATGGGGGATCCCCAAGCTCGCTGGATGGTTTATTTCATCGTAAATCCCATTCTAATAGCTGGATGAGTGGAATAATTACTGGTAAATTACCATGTCATAATGTTGGATTCTCATATGAAATTCATTTTCAACTGGGTAATATTATATGGTTTATTTCATGGTAAATCCCTCCTATGGCTACCCCCATGGACTGGAAACCTTCATATGATGATCGGTGATCGGTAAAACACTGGTAAGGCCCCATCAGTGTTACTTACAGGGAAACAAACACCATGATGCCGCACACACAGTCAACCTCAAGCGTGGCAATTTCTGATTGCATTCATGCTAGTGTTGGCTACATTCATCTTTTATTTTATTATAAACATATATTGCTTCACATGTTGATTTTCACATCAGAAATCATCAGAATATTTGTTGTTTATTTTCATTTTCGTAGGTCTTCCAGTATCAGTTCCAATTTCTATGTCAGTTTGTTTGCTTCTGAGCCCCAAAAAATAATCGAAGTAAAGAAACATCATCATGCCATTTCCTAATGCGAAGACAAATATGCATGCATATATACATATATACATTATAAATCTGTGTGTGTGTGTCTGCATCTAGAACGCTGAAACATACTTGAACACCACCAAACAGCCAACATCACCAGACACACCAGCTCAAAATCGAATGAATCCAGCTCAAATTGTGAAATGTGCTTTCTGAACAAAAACAAATAGGGACTTTACCAGTAAACAATGGTCAATCTAAAGAACAATAACAAAACATAAGGTAAATATATATATTTATGTATATATATATATATATATATATATTTTTATCTATCTATACATGTATATATATATATTTATTTACATTTACATATGTATATAAATAAATATATATATATATATCATCAACATGAACCAATCAAAAATTGATGGCCATACACAAGTTTCTCTCAAATTGGGGGACCCTCGTAAATCCACTGGTTTCTTGCTATCGTCCCTCAACGTGGCCGCTTGGGGGGTCTGCCCCATTTTTGGGCACCACCAAATCCACTATTCATGTGTTAAATCCATGGTTTTCCCCATTTTGTTAAATTCATGATAATCCATTCATCTGGGTAAATGAAAACATATTTCACTCATCTGAATTAATTAAGGCCATTTGGGGATGATGTCCCTAAAATAAACCATGATTCCAGGCTTCGGTCGAACAGTGAGGTCGTTATAAATTTACCTAAATATATATATATATATAAACCTAATATTATATATATATATATAAACCTAATATATTAATGGTCAAATCCATTTGTCAAATCCATGGTTTTCCCCATTCTGGCTGGGTCAATCCATTTGGGCTGGTGAAATCCCATCAACAAACCTTGGAATTTCAATCGAGCTGGAATGATATAAAAACCTTCGTGATCAATCGTTGCTAGTCATCAAAAAATTCTGATCTTTGGGTATTTTCAGATATTTTCCATTTATATCCATTTAAAGCAGCTAGCAAAGGGCGCCAAAGGCTTTAAAGGATTAGCCTCTGGTTTCTACGTTTACACTTTGCGAAGATCCGAAAGATCCACCATCGAAAAAAAACGCATGGCAAATCAACGGACTTTCGACTGGGCCATGGCTTCAAGTTCGCAACTTGTTTAAACGTTTACCAGAGGCTAGTCCTTATGATTCCCATCATTTATAGATGATTTTCCACTAGAAATTCCATCATTTTCCCTACATTCACGATATTTTTTGATATAACCAGAGGGTAACCAAAGGGTCCACTATCCATCCAAGCTTGGGGGTGGGTGAAACCGTCACATCACCAGCCCAAAAGTTTTGGGCAGGAACTCGTCGTGCTGCGCCATAGGTTGTAAACTCCACCACACCGCAGCCCTGATGGACAGGCAGTGGGATTGAACTGGGATTATCATGGGATTTTTTTTCAAGGATCAACAAGCATGATAAGCGGGATATAATGGGATATGGGCCATATGGGATTATGTAACCAACTAGACTGGGATAAAAACGGGATATATCATCACTGCTTATATATAAATATGTGTATACATACATACATACATACATACATATATATATATATATGATGTGATGATAACCAATGATTGCTGCCAAAGAAGGAATATAAAATACCAATTGCAGTATAACCAATTATTTCCAGGTATGACCAATGGATGCAGTATTACCAATTCAAAAAAAACAAGTCTATAGTACTGAAGAGGATTACATGCAATGGGATGAATAAAGCCGTTTGCGCCTGCAGAGATGCCGTGTTTTTGGGTGGGCCCTTCCGAATTGCCGCGAAGCAAAGAAACACCCACTGGTTGCACATAGCCATTGAAAATCATCATTTGTGATAATCCATCCATAAATAAAGCTTGAGAGATTCCCCACATCCATAAATAGTTGTGAGCCATTTGGATAATCCATCCATAAATATCATAGGTTTTACCAAATAGAGGTAATCACATATGGATGTTACCTTTATAATGGTTTTACCAAATAATTTTGTGAACCATATGGATTTACCTCTATTTGGAAGGTGAACCATTTATGGATTATTCAAAAAGAGGTAACCATTACCCTCCAGTAATTTAACATAGCTATTGAAAATTGCCATTTATAGTTGATTTATCCATTAATAATGGTGATTTTCTATAGCTATGTAAACGTTGACCAGAGGGTATCACAAATAGAATCCATCCAATTGGATATCATAGGTTTTACCAAATAGATGTGGAAACCTATACATGGTAAAACCTCTATATTTATCGTAAAATCATGTAAAATCCATCCATAGGTTTGCTTCACCTTCCATACGATGATCAAAATTCAGAGATTCCCCGAGGTCATCAACGGCGCCTTGGAACGACCTTTGGGATCTCCGTGGTCCGTGAAGAGCTCCACATGGACCACTTCGCCCACCTGTCGCATGCTGTCCTGGCGACCACGTCTGATCATCTTGGGAAATCCTGGGAAAAGTCATGGGGAACATATGGGGAATATACCAACAACATCTGGAAATCATCAATTTTTTATATATCAAAATAGAGATTCTGGAGAAATATACCAGATTCTGGAAACTATTAATATGACCAGATTCTGGAAATCATCAATTTTTATATCAAAATATGGGTCCCGAACTCTTCAACATACACTGGAAACAAATCTTCGATGATTAATTTTAAAGAGGATAGTATTATCTAATCCATACAATCAACCGTCGAACACCCGATGTTTGTGCTACTAATTCTGAACTTGGTGAATCTATATCGAGCCTCAAACTGACTTGAAGTAAACACATCCTTCCCCCAACCATAGGGGTTCAATAGGGTTCAATATGATTTCATGTTCGCACCATTCATACAGCCTGATGAAAGTTAATTTAACCCCTCAATGAATAAAGTTTACACAAAGATAATGTTCGGGGGTACCCGGGTACCCTTAGATTTCCCATCTGAAACACGACCAAACTCAAAGCTTGGCTCCTTCAACTCCTGCCACGTCACAGTGTAGGGCCTGGGAAAGCATGGGGACATTGACAAGTGCAATACGGGCGATTTTTACCATCAAAACTCGTGATTTTCCCAACACACTTTCGACAACATGTCCTCAAAACAAAGTCTTACCTCTCACAGGGTGTATGATTTAAGACTAAATCAATATCCATATTTATATTTATACTATACTATACATATCAAATACATATATATATACACACATATATACAAAAATTTACAAATATATACATACGAATACATATATACATGTGGGGGTTCAGTACTAAAATGCTTTAATTTTTGATGATTTAGGGGACAGCAAGAAGCCGGTGATGGATGAATCAACGGGGCCAAAAAAACATCGGTCTGGTGCATTTACGGAAAACGCGCACATGGCTAGTCCAAGTTCCATACCGCAATGACTATATATATATATATGTATATACATTTGTATAATTATATTATATATATACAAATATATCAAATATGTGTATATGTACTTATACATATGTATATACAGCAAAATTGTTTCTGGTGATGTCTCAGTTGTGCAGATATACATTTTACATCCAGAAAGATCCAATATGCGCAGCAACAAAAATATATACATTGTAGAAAAATAGATGTTTAAATCTCATGTGGTAGATACAATATGTTCCATACCTCAGTTGTACATAGATTTTTCAACCAACCAAAATGGTTTACCCTCAGGGTCATTGAAAAAAGTCTGCCTCGCCTCGAATATCCAAAGTCATGTCATCGAGAACTGCTTGGTGGTTGAGCCACCGACCACTCTGAAAAATCATGGAGTGAAAGTCAGTTGGGATCCAATATGATCCAATAATTGATAGATTTTGTTGATATATGGAATATATAGGAATATAATTGGGATTATGAATATATATATATGGTCAATCAATGGAAAGTCAGTGGGGATTATGACATTCCCAATACATATAACATATGGAAGAATAAAACTCATATTCCAAACCACCAAGCAGAAAATGTCCGTCCATTCTTTAAGAACCACTTCTTCCAATCTTCTGGTGGTGTCGGCTAAGACATGGCTTGACATATGCTTTTGGAGAGTTCAGGGTTTAGCTTAATTAATACACAAAAAAATCATATATATACATATCCTTTATCCGTCTGATGCAAAATGCATGTTACAGTTTCATACATATTCAGCTATAGTCATCTACTATAAGGCTTTTGGATGTTACAAATAGTGATGCGGCTCAGGAAAAATCAGGGTGATAATCCTGGTGGCAGGCAGTACAATGCTTTTTGTGGCTTGGTGGATAACCCAAGATGTGGTACACATATTCCAATAATATATCAAACATAAGTCTAGAAAGCTTCAAACAAGTAGCCAATCTTGGATACACTCAAAAGAGAAACATATCATTAGTTCTTTTGCACGCTTTAGCTGGTTACCCCCTGGTAATGTAACATGGGAACTAGTAGAGAATCCAACTGTCCATGATAAACTACGACATGATGATCAAACTACATGCGTGATGTTCCATCAAGCCGGTTTGAATTACTGGAGGCTGAACTATATAAAATGAAATAAGGTGTGTGTGTGCGTGTTTTTTGGAAATCGGTATTTTCTTTATATATAGCAACCAACAAAAAAAATGCCGACACGTGTTTCGGGCCAGGAAGTGATCTAGATATCTAGGTGGTGGTTGGATGTATTTGATGATTTTATTTCCACTTTTCCGGCTTTTCTATCTATCTGGGTAAATTATCATATTTCACTAACCTGAATTAAGGCCTCACATGGGGATGATTTCCCTAAGTCATAAACCATGATTCCAGGCTTCGGTCCCGACGTGAGGTCGTGATGAAATTTACCCCCTCACTCGTCGTTTCCCCGTCGTTTAGTCGGTCCCCCGACAGGTTTCCCACAAAGACTTTGGTGGAACCTGCGGTGGCCCGAAAGGAACCAGGTTCCAGAACCACACCCTTGGGTAAACTAACCAAGAAAAATATAGTGAATCATCCAAACGAAAAAGATTGAACCCATTTGAGCCATGAAGAATAGCCTGGATAATTGATTGCTATAGTGAATAATTATAGTGGAAAATCATCTATAAATGATGGGAATGATGGGAATCATAAGGACTAACCTCTGGTAATTTAACATAGCTATTGAAAATGGCCATAGAAATAGTGGATTTACCCATTAATAGCATGGTGGATCTTTCCATAGTTATGTAAACGTTTACCGGAGGGTACTATAAATCATCTATACTATGGAACATGGTCAATTTATAAATGATTTAAAACCTATTGATCATGCTGATTTTCCAAGGCAGCAGATCAAAAATTAGTGAGCTATGGAGTGTATGTTCCATGGTCAAATTAGATGGGATGAATGTGGCCCCTCATCCATGCATTGCCATTGGAATCCTTATGAATCGGTGCATAAATCTCAATGGGTGACCATGGGTTTACAAGCCAACTAACTTCATCATAGCACTCAAATTTTCCATCACCAACCCTTTTAGATTTGTGGAATATCCCGAAGGTGTCGGTGAAATTTCATGGTGTACCACCGGCCTCCGCAGATCCAAAAAAATCTGCGGAGGCCGGCCACACTTTCGTCATGGTGACCATATGATGGTCATTGAAGGGGAAGAAAAATGGGGGTTACCTTGACCACCTGGCTGCCAGGCTGATAGGGGGAGCGACAGAATGTGTGATAGGACCCCCCAAAAAAAACTCGCTGGTTGGTGGGGAAAAAATGGTTTCAATCCCTCTGAAAAATGATGGAGTGAAAGTCAGTTGGGATGATTATTCCATTCCCAACTGAATGAAAAGTCATAAAACATGTTCCAAACCACCAACCAGCTAGTGATGTATCGGAATGGGCATTCACTGTCAACAGTAACCTGCCAACGCCAGTGTTTCTAGAAAAGCAATTTGGACCAGCAAAGGCCTCCAGTGGGCACGCAGGTTCCCAACATGTTTTTTCTGGACTGTCACACATCCATGAATTGCCATGGAGGAACATGGGACAAACAACAACATCCAAAGACAATGAACGGCCAATGACAACATTCAAAACCACTACATAGCTATCCCCAAATAGATGGAGAAGTAAATCATCATCAAATCAATAGGGATTCACTTTTGCATCTATTGCCCGGCGCCTTCATCATAGTCGTAGCCATAGTCGTACCCCTATTTTTCGGCGGCAACAGCTTGCCCGGAAGCTTTTCGGCTGTTTCAAAGTGGGATACGGCCCGCTTTGGTGGTTTCGTATTAGATTCTGCATGGCTTTGATAGATGTCGATAGATGTTGAATATGTTGAATAAGTGTATATATAATTATATATATAATTATATATATAATTATATATATATATATATGATACTATATGAATCTATATGATGTATTCGTTTACGAACATCGATTTGACTTCGGTTTTCATGTGTTTTGATGATCAAGACCCTCCAGCTGATTTGGAAAGCAATCACATTCCTTCTTTTTCAGAAAGCAAAGGTTGTAAGATATACAGTCCCCCAGCAAGATACTGTGGCTCTGTGGAGAAAAATTACTTGGATGGTGTATCTCTACGTTGCAGACGTTGCAGACCCTGCAAAATCTGTATCATTCTCAATCCAAGATCCAAGATCTTAATCCAATCATTTCCTCAAAATTCTTGGATCTCAATCCACTCATTTCCTACTCGTCTCTTATTTCTTGAAATTCCAGATCGACGGACCGTCAGTGTTTTGCATTTGGAACGCCAAATCCCCAAGAACACCTTCTGCTGGAACAGGGCGATTTTTTTTCTATATGTTCTTCAGAACAACTTTCTGCAAATTGGGACTGAAAAAAAAACAGATCTCATGGTTCAAAGATGTTCAAAAAGTCTCTTTTGACCATGAGAAACATATGAAAACTGCGACATTTCATCGGGCCCATTCCCATTTTCAGACACAAATGATCTGCCCTGCGGTGACTCCGACACTCGCTCCACGCCCCTGAGGGCTCGTGCGTTCGACGAGGAGCCTCAGGCGTTTGGAGATGGATTTGTTTAAGAGCCAGAAAAAAAAAAGATTCCCAAATGGTGGATTAAGCACATTAACCAATGGGAAAATTAAAAAAATAAAAAATAAATAAAACATACCCCTCTGAAAAATCATGGTTTGTTCAAGTCAGTTGTCATTCAAAATTCCATGGTTCCAGTCACCACCAACCAGTGATTATTAACCATCATTATCCCATACATTTCAGCAATGTTCCAGTCACCAAGCAGTTGCTTAGTCTTTGTTAGTCCTCCCAAGTTTAGAAACCAATCTTTGTTGGTCAACCCATCGACGATGCTGGCGTCGATGGGTTGAATTCTACTCCCAAACGTAGCACTGGGAATTATTCCCTATCATTATTCGTGGTTTTAATAGGTGTTAATAGGCAAAGGATCTATAACTCCATGGATTTTCCATGATTTTCCCATGATTTTCCATGATTTTCTCATGATTTTCCCATGATTTTCCCATGATTTTCCATTGCTATCTTTGATTCCTGGAGGATTGAAACCACCATTTTTCGGAGCCACGGAGCCACCTTCAGATCTCCCATGGGAGTGGGAAGTGCCGGGATTCCCACTGGAATCAAAGCTGGTTGGGATGATGACATTCCGAATATATATATATATATATGAATATATGGAAACATAAATAAAATTCCATGGTTCCAAACCACCAATCAGTATATATATATATATATATATCTTATATTTTATATATTATATGATATAGATTATATATTATATATATATATTATATATATTATATATTATATATATATTATATATTATATATTA
>Ga0126342_10001862_pt1 | contig 31295 bp, 33 predicted proteins | sample Cyp1metagenome_FD_92528 | JGI IMG/M metagenome (GOLD analysis project Ga0126342, IMG submission 92528) | Coral microbial communities from Lord Howe Island, Old Settlement Bay, Australia - Cyphastrea 1 metagenome | ecosystem: Host-associated > Invertebrates > Cnidaria > Coral ...
GTTTCAACATGTTTCAACATGTTTCAACATGTTTCAACTAATTCAAACTACTCCAGGATTCGACTGTCTTGACATATTTGACATGTCTTTGCATTCCCATCTTGGGAGCAAACGCGCACATGAGTCTTCCAGTCTCATCTCGCCACAATGTCTCCATGCCTTTCTGGGACCATCTGTTTTCTTCTTCATCCCAGTAGGCACAAAAGGCTTCCTTGGTCCAGCTTGGTCTTCCAGTTTGAACCACATTTAAACTTGATAAACTTGGCAATTGAAGTTTAAAGGTTTCGCTTTTTCATGGTTTTTCAATCTTCGACACCACTGAAGTCTTGCAAGCGCAATAGGATTCATTAATTCCCTACATGCCATGTTACAAGTTGCATGTTCCAATTCTTTGGCCGCATCCGGAAAAGAACTTTGGTCACGTCTTGCGAAAATACCACTGAGGTAGATGTGAAGTTAGAATGGTGCAAATCCCGCGTTTCATTGGCGACTCAATATAATTGTCCTGGCTCATTGTCATGGTGTCCACCGATCCACCACGTCTCAAGATTCTCAGTCGTCAAGAATCTCTGTTGGGATCAACGAGTAGGCTGAAACGGATGGGCTCTGAAAGGTTCTGCACCTTGATGTTTTGGAAATCTGCACCTGACGCAACAGTGTCACATTGTTTTGGAAAAATTTGGCAAAGATGTTCCCAATATTTCCCAATTGTCTGCCTGTGGCGCGGAGGCTGAGCAAAGCTGCTGTGTTTGGCGTCACGCTGTGGCTGACCAAAGGATACTTCGCGTAGTGGTCAAAGGGATCCAGCGATGTGGCAATCAAGGCACCTTCACACAACGACGGCTTGGCAAGACTTGACCTGACCTACGTGATCGATCGTGATCGGTGTCTGAGGAAATTCACAGCTCTGGCCAAGTCCACTTATCTTGGCATGTGGCAAAACGGTTGTGCCAGTGAAGCATTCACACATACTCACACCATGTTGCTTCTGCGAACGCATTGCACAGAGATTGAAAGTGCAGTCTTTTTTCAGTCTGCACATCTATCCTAACACATTGCTTTAATTCCAAATCAAATCTACTGCAAAAAGGATTGCATTTCACATCATGTACAAGCTCTGTACAACTGCACAAATCAGTAAATTGCAGTCCTCAATTTGATTTCCACACACCCGCTTTCCCGCACAAGTCCTGGATTCCATATGATGCCATTTTTTGGCATTTCTATTCTGGTTATGATTCCAATATGATTTGTCATTTCCATTCCATGCCCTTCACAGCTGCCCACTAGAAGTGGCAGATTGGACGAAAGTGTAGAACATCGACTGAGGATTGTTTCGAAGCTCTTCTGTGGGACCAAACTCGGCCGCTTGCCCATCTGCTACCACCAGCACTCTGTCTCCACCCAGAACTGTTTGGATCCGGTGGGCTATGGTCAGTGTAGTGAGATGTTTGGTTTTCACTTCCGTTCGCAAAATCTTTTGGATCAAGGAGTCAGTGGTGAAATCCACTGAAGCAGTTGCTTCATCCAATACCAAGATGCGCGTGCCCCGGATCAAAGCACGAGCACAACAGAGTAATTGGCGTTGACCAACCGAGAGATTTTCACCACCCGCAGCCACCAGAAATTGCAGCTGACCTTCCTGTCCTTCAAAATAGCTTTTCAATTGGACTTTCTCCAACTCTTGCCAGATCGCATCATCCGTGTGCTGATTGAAGGGGTCCAAATTGAAACGGACCGTTCCGGTGAATCCTACTGGATCTTGAGGAATGATGGCCAAGGATTTCCGCAAAGTATGCAGACCCATCTTGGAGGTGTCATGACCGTCCAAATAGACCGCACCAGATTCCAAAGGACACATCCGAAACAGAACTTGAAGCAATGAGCTTTTCCCTGCACCAGTTCGTCCCACAATGCCAAGGCTAGAACCACCAGGGATCTCAAATGAAAGGCCTCACATGAACCAGTAGTGACTGCAGACTGCAGCAGTGTTTTTGAGAAGATTTGAGCATAAAAAGGCGCCCCGTTGGACCCTCAAGAGGAAGTAACAATAACACCTAGACTCAAGTTGACCAAGACAATCCAAGACACCTTTCAAAACCAAGGGAGTTCCCTCCCGATAGCGCATGACCACATTTTCAAAACGCACGCTGCCATCCGCTAGCCATCCAGACCGCAGAGAGTCTGAACTTTCCAACGTTTCCAAGGAGCCTTCATCTTCCATCTCCATGTACGTGTTCAGTCGCTCCACAGCCACCAAGCATTGCTCGGCCATTGTGAGGTTGTTCAAAATACCTGGGCTCAAGATGGCTCAAGTAAACGGGGACATGTTGGCTTCATCTTTGAAAGCAATATCGAGCAAGTAAAACAGATAGGACAAATTAGGACAAACAGATACACACAGGGCGAATTCTGGGGAAGTTTCAGAATCAGCCAAAAAAAAAGCGACCGCATGCGACCGCATCTTGCCGTGCCAAAGGACCTTCCATGGCATTGCTCAGCTGCTGTGCATATCTCAAAGCCAATCCTGCAGCTGGGCCAGAGATTGCACGGCCTAAAGGACCAAGGTAGCGATGCAGCACCACCAGCAGAGCCACGACGGTTGAAACGATGGATCCCAAGAATTTCAAGCGAAATCCCAACCATTTTTGGCAGCCCATCTGTGTAAAATCCAATCGCAAACTTCGGGCAACTCGTCGTTCATTCTGGGCCATGAAATAGCCTTGTTTTCCATAGGCCCGAATGGTCGTCACCCCAACAATTGCCTCATCAACACCTTGGTAAATGGGACTTCGTGCTTTGCTGGCGAGGCGTTGAATTTCCCGGCCCGCTTTCCGGTAGACCTTCTGGATCCAATGATATGCAAAGAGAACAGGCACAAAAATGATGAAAACGATGGGCAGAACTGCACCGGCCACTACAACGCTTGCAAAAAGATCACACACGGCTCTGAGCAAGTTCTGCATGCTTCCCTGCAAATCCAGGTCAATCTTGGACATGTCAGAGGAAAAACGGTTGATGATGCGACCACCAGGTGTTGTGTCCAGCCAACTCATAGGTGCTCGCAGTACTGCCCACAGTGCCTTCTTGTGCATCGAAATGGCCAGAGCCAGGGAGCTCCATTGGAACATCAAAATGCGTCCCAAGGTGAAGAACAAAATGCCAAAGGCGATCACAGCATAGATGGCCAGAGCATCCCCCGTGCCCATCTTCGCTTGAACTTCAGGCCAATGTCCCAGCCACAGAGCAGATGCCAAGTATCCAACCGTGGAGATCAGGTTCAAAACAATGACCCAAAAGGCGCCACAGCCCATTGCACGCATGAAAGTACACCAGACTCGCAAACTCAAGTGACCCTCTTCCATATCTTCGGCACGCTCCTCGGTTTCCTGCACTACCACTGGAGCTGTATCTTTGCCTCTGTCCTGGACCGAGGCGAATGAATGCGAATGAGGCAACAGAACCTAACAGAACCTAGCAGAACATCACCTTAGGACCTTTGGCTCCGAACTGGCCCTGCTCACTGGAATGATTTCGCTCATTAGACTTCAGAACAAATGTAACATCTCCCTGCAATGACGCATGATTACACAGAAGTCTTGCAAGGGTGTCAAAATCCTTAATTGAGGACAGCACCAATTCACAGCACCAATTCCAGCAAACTGTTTGTCTTGAAACAACCTAAAACGTCCTGAAAAGGTTTTGAAGTTTGATGGCTCACACTGTTTCCTTTAGCCACTATGGAAAAAGCGTCCATATGGGGTCCATATGGGTCCATTGACTGTTCGTCTTTTGCACTAAGCGTGGGCATTGCATAGCGGTGAACATTAGACATCATTAGACACAGAAAGAGACACAGAAATAGACATGGGTCATGTGGGAAATAGATTGAGTTAAATACAGAACTGTTCATATGTTGAGTCCCATGATTCCCATGATTCCCATGTCCTGGGAGTCCTCTTCTGTCTTTTCTGTCTCTTTCGCATCACCCTCCGCCTCAACGGCCTCAACGGCCTCAACGACCTCAACGGCCTCAACCTCTTCACCTGGTTGGCTGATGGCTCGCCGCAGCTCAACGGAGCTTCGTTTGGGATCTTGTGCTGTGACTGCTCGAGACATGCTGGGCGGATCGAGCTTCAGCTTGGCACGATCTGAAGCGGAAGTCCAATCAGTGGATCGGTCTGAAGCTGCTGCAGATTGCAATTCTTCTTTTGAAAACTCACTGGCTGGCCCTGCCGCTACTATCTCACCATTGCGCATAATCAGAACTGTATCTGCTTCTGATGCAAACTGAGTTTGGTGGCTGACGAGAATGCGGGTCTTGTTGGCGAGGTATCCCTTTGGTCCCAAGCAATTGCTGACCAAACTCGCCGCAACATGTGCATCCACAGCTGACAGTGGATCATCCAGCAGATACACCGAAGCCTGACTGTATGCTGCTCGTGCCAAGCCAATGCGTGCTTTTTGTCCACCTGAAAGGTTGATGCCTCCAGGGCTCAATGACATTGACACTATTTGACACTGACAGTGACTACGCACTCAAATCGCGATACAATATGTAGATGGGTCATGTGGGTAATGGGTCCTAAAACTATCCAGAACTGTTCTGACTGACTGTTCGACTGTTCAAGGACAACTATGGTTTTCATGATGGTTTTCATGGTCTCCAGCTCCTAAGGCCTCGCAAGTTGGTTTATTTGACATGTGAAGAAATACTTAAGGCGCAATACAAGGCGCCGTCTTGGCCTTTACACGGTTTACACGTGTGAGCACTATCCAAACGATATCTAAACCAAACCAACCGGGTTCGTTTATTTGTTTATTTTCTTGCCAGGTTGCAACAAGGTGAATGGAACAATGTTCCTTGTTGCACCTCGCTGCAACTCTTTATACTCTTTACATCTCTTTACTAAATGTAGAATTCCAGGAATTGGTTAATTGGTTGGGTCAGACCGTCCCTGTGAGATCATGATGTCGTGATCGAGCCTCTCTCCCCAATGACAGTGTCAGCTCCATTCGCCAGCTGCCTCAAGTCAGGAGTTAAGCAACAAGCCTCGACCACCTGAGAAAAGCGTTCCTCATCGAAGGTTTCACCAAAGGTGATGTTGTGCTGGACGGTGCCCTGCAGGATCCATGGAATCTGCGAACAATATGCCACAGAGCCCAAGAGCTCGACCGTTCCCAGTAACTGTGGTATTTCTCCCAAAATGGCGGACAGCAGTGTGCTCTTTCCGGCACCCACGGGGCCAGTCACCAACACAAATTTCCCTTGCAAAATCTGTAAAGTTTTGATGGAAAGTTGAGGTGCACGTTGAGGCACTATGGTATTCATCAAATTATCTCCAGATTCCAGCAATGCTTCAGCGTGTTGTTGTCTACGTCGGAATCGTTCGCAACATCTACGCCGGGTTTGGGCTGGTGGTTGAGCAAAGTCCTCATCTGAGTCATCTTCACCTGTTTTGGGCCACAGGAATTGTGCATTTTGAATCCGCACCGGCGCCAAGACGGGCTTGGCAACAGCCTTGGCTGCCATGGGCCGAGCCCGGATGAAACTCACCTCCGGCACACGATCATCCACTTCTTGGGCACGCAAGAGCTTCTCAATTCGCATCACGGAGACATAGGTTTGTGCCAGGTACTGCACGGTGATGGGCAACAAACTCATAGGCACTTGCAGCATATCGAAGATGGCCAAAGATGAAAAGACGACTCCAGCTGTGAGCTCTCCACCAAACAAAATGTACACACTGAATGTTGCCAGCTGGACAATGGCAGTTGCTGATCCACCAAACAGAAGACCCAAAACTGTCTGCCAGTACTTCAAATTGTTCAACAATTTCATTTCTTCTCGACGCTTCACATCGATCATGTCTGCTAATTGGTGTTCCCATGCCAGCATCTTGCCTCAGGCTCGCGAAGTCTTGTAAATGTGGCTATCAAATTCATAGGCACGATCACAAAGTCAACAGAAAAAGGTAGAAATAGAGTACAAGGCTGTATCTTGTGCAATTCTGTGATGATGATGATGATGATGATTGTTATTATCATTATTATTATTATATCATATATAAATTATGATTGTGGCGGTAAACAGTGCTGTGTCAAGAAAAGCCAAAGCCATAGCAGCCTTCTGTGAAAGCCGTGGTACATAAGCGCAAAGCGTGCAGCACTTCTGTGAAAAGCTTCACACGGTTGTCCCTGCAGCGATTCAACCCAGCACCAAGGGTCATCAATCGCGTAGTCAGAAGCTGGTTGAACTTGTAGGTGCAAAACATCACGAAAACGGGCATGAGACAAGCCCAGCCAAGCATTTGGAACAGTAAAACCAGCGCACCAATGAGCATAACAGGCATGGACCAGAGGTAAAAAAAGAAAAAGAAGGCTCTGGAAACTCTTTGAGTATCAACTTGCATAATGTTCACCAATTTTCCTTGACCATAAGATGCCAAAGACGTTTGTGAGAGTCGAATAATCTTGTTGAATACAAAGCAAGTGTAGCCTCCGGTACAGCGATATCCAATGCGGTTGCTGGTCATATCAAACTGGGAGTTGCAAAGACTACCGAGGATGGGCGCCAAAGCCACACATGCAGCATACACAAGGCTTGTTGAAGGTGCGGAGTCCAAATTGTCGATCAATGGCTGAATCATGCGAGGTGCAACAAAGCCCAAAGAAATCTCCAATGCATGAAAAAATCCAGCCCGCAACAGGAAACGCTTGTGGATTTCCCAGGAACTTGTTACAAAAACAATCTTCTCAGTCTCAAACCTTCTCCTCCAACTGTCTCCGATTGTTTCGCACATCTGCTGTGGATCATCTCCTACGCAGAGGTGTAGTGCATCTTCTGGTTCCAAATGCCTCTGCTGCCCAGTTCCAATCACATTTCCGAAGCTCCGAAAGGCAATATCCCAAGCGCGGAATCTTGGCAGCTCCATGGCAAGGACAAGAATAAGAAAGGGCAAGGGATGGCAAGGGGCAGCAGTGCTTTGTTTTGGTTGAGTCATGTTGATTCTTAATTCATATATTATATTATATAATTATATTAATACACATATACATTTTTGAATTCTTGGGGATCTGAATAGCCCTTTGTTCATAACATCAGATTTGGACGTTGAAACGTGGGGTGTCTCCTTTGGTAATCTATGCAAAATTTCGAAATGTTCACGAGTGCACAAGTGAAGCCTTGATCATGGCATATGCTGCATGAAATATCATGAAATATCATGAAATATCATGACATATCATGGAACTCTAACCCTGCAGGCCCTGCAGATTTTGGGATTTAAGGACATCCGACAGCACAAGAATCTCTGCAACGCACCTGAACCACCGATAGCAGGAAGAAAGGACTCTGGGACGAAAATGGTTACGTTCCCAACAGTCCACTCCAACCTCAGAGCAAGACTCCAGCTCGATGCTGGACTTTGTCATTCATTGTCATTCTCCAACAATTCTAGTGGCAGCGATCTGCAGTACCCTAAGACAAAAAACAACATGCAATAAGACTATTAACAACTATTAACATCAATATATTATATATTCACTATTGATCTTTTCTGACACGTGGAAGATTTGGGACAGGGAAACAACGGAAACAACAAACACCTTGGCAGCTCACGCTGTGGAAAGGATCTCAGCAACCATCATCTCGTCACCCAGCTTGAAATTTGCCGTCCCCACCTCAGTGGACCTGGGAAATCAAACATATTCATGACAGATCAATGACAAATCAATGACAAATGACAGATCATCAGAGCTCTCAAAATCTGTAGAATATCTGCTTTCAAAATCTGAAACAAACATCATTCCTGTGTCTCTGATTCGAGAGATGCCTACTGTTGTTTTAAATGGATTTCAAATCCTCTGCGTTGAAATATGTCGAGATCATCGAAATCTTTTTATTTTGCAAAACACTTCTGTGTCAGGAAGCAGAACTTAGCCAAACACTTCAAGTGCTGAAGGAGATCGCGTTCACGCTCTGCCAGTGTCTTTTTGGTTTCTTGCCTCCAACAACCGAGAAACATTTTGGAACATGTTGAAACATGCAAACCTTCATAAAACTTCCCAAATATACAATATGTCCGGCCTGTGGCTCGAGGTCATTCTCTTCTTTAGGGGCAAAAACATCTTAAAATCCAGTCCTGCTTGATGCTGGGATAGACTTCAAATGTGCCAAATGGCATCAGTTTTGTTTCACAAACTTCTTTTGGCATTTTCCTGTTTGAGGTTTATTTAGTTTATTTGTATCATGACATGTTCACACTGACAGTTTGCACTTCTAAGCTACGTTCTCTAGCGCTGCGACTCTGCGACCCCCAAATATCTGATCAAGTCTTTCCTCCCAATTGATAAAAACACACAAAACAGGAGCTGAGTGCCCAAACACATCAAAGCAGCTCCATTCGGAGTTGTGCAGGCAAAGTCTTCCAGGTTCAATCAAGCTCGCAGAATCTTGGTGTCTCTTTTCGTCAACCTTGACACAAAGGACACAAAAGACGGTGCCAAACACCCAGAACCTAGACCATCTACGCCAAATGAGCATCAAATTTAAGCCTCCTTACAATATCTTGCATCACCTTTAGTCCTGAAGGCTACTGCTCTCAATATGAGTCTGTGATTCTGTGATTCCCTTCCTATTCCTTTCCTGTTCGTTTGTTGTGCTCTGCGCTCGACTCCAGTAGAAAACCACAGTTGCAGAGACTCCAAGGCTCCAACCTCCGAAAGGTCTGCTGGTTCTGTTGTTTCTGTTGACATTGGTACTGTCGTTGATGTCGATGTTCCGATGCTCTGTTCAGTGCTAAGCACACTTTCTGTGGTCGCCACGAGATTGCCAGTAAGGCTCAATTCTGAAGTGTACGGAGCTGGAGCAACGCTTGTAGAGCTTGTAGAGCTTGTAGTTGAGCTTGCACTTACTGTTGTTGTCAAGGTCGATGTCAGTAAACCAACCCTCGAGGTAGTTGCAGAAAAAGTCTCAGAAGTTGCAGCAGTTGCGGAAGTTGCGGAACCAGTTGAAGTGGTTGACACTGTGCTTGTCACACTTGACGTTCTAGTTGATGATCTCGTGCCTCAGCTGGAAATGGCAAACTGCAATGGAAATGCCGCTATCATTGTGCTGCGATAGAACTGATGAAAGCATCCTGAAGTGTTCAAAGATGCTAAAAGCATTATGTTACATCATTTACTTCATGTTTCTGCAAAAAAGTGGCTGGTGAATGTTCTCGTGAGAGAAGCCGACGTTGAGGTCACGGATCTCGTTGACGTCGTCAAAGATTGGGAAGATGTGTAAGTCGACGTAGCCGTTGATACGGTCTCAGTGAGTGTAGCACTTGATCTCGACGTTGTTGACGTTGTCGACCTTGTTGACGTTGTTGTTGTCGTTGATGTTGTTGAGGATGCCGTGGAACTCACAGTACTAGATGTTGATGGCAATAACTTGTAGCAGTTGTGGTCAATTGACGGCATAAAATCCTCTATTGGAGATGTCCAAACCTGCAATGCTGCTTGAGAAATTGCATGCCAAGATTCTGACTGCAATATACACAGTGTGGCTTGGCCTATCTATCCTATCTTGGAATTCTACATACTCATAGCTATAATTATTATGCCATATTTAGTGCATTTTAGTGCTATTTTCATGTTCGCACTGTTCGCACTTCCAAATGTCTGCTTTGGGCGGTGCATCGCCTCACATCTCTGGAAGAGCAGGGAGTACTCGATACCAACGCAGTCCTCAGCGCAGGGTTGCCGTGTTCCCTTTGGAATCCCTTGGAATCCCTTTGGACTCCCTTGGAATCCCTTGGAATCCCAATTCCCAAAGGGTCGAGTTGCAAGGTCGGCCACACAAAGGTCCTGCCCAGAATGAGTCTAAGAAAGAAAGAAATGTCAAACTTGTTAAATTTGTTAAATAATTCCTTGCAAAAATACAAGCCCGCATTTGCTTACATTTGATTCTTCACGTTTCGTCCGCAGATCATGTCATTCTGAATTCTCGCAATCGCACTGCGCAACTCATTTCGCCTTGCAGTCTTGCTCTGCGAGCACTGGCTCGTGTAGCGTGTAGAAGCCTGTGACAAGCGGAGTTGTTCGGCTGCACATTGGCTGGCGTGTACCATTGTCAGGCATGACTGCATGACTATACTATAAGCTTCTATAAGCTATAGGATGCTATAGGCTTGTGTCTCATTACAAACAAGGAGGCAAGAACTCCTCCGTGGCATTCTATCAATACCATTCATATCTACCTGCATGTAGATGATCGATGTTTGCCAAACAAGATACTGCAGAATGAAATCCAGCACCCTGTTCCACCCTGGACCCTCCATCCCGCTGCCCGGTTTCTGGGCACTGGGCATCACTGGGCCCTCCGGCTCACTGAATCGACTGTCCCTGGGCCACGGCATTCGACATCCAGGCCCACAGCTTCCCAGTCAGCGGCACGGGCCCAAGCCTTAGTTATCTCAGATCTCAGATTTTGAACAAAATCTTACATTTAGACTTACATTAGACTTACATATCTTACGTATCTTACATTAGACTTACATATCTTCACATCATTCATTTCTTGTTTTTCACTTGTTGTATCTGGTTGTCTGTTGAAGATCAAGATGATCAAGCATTTTTGGTGACTTCTCACGGAGCTTTGAACCTCTGGATCCAGATAAATATTGGATAAATATGGATCCAAATATGGATAATTAAATGATATTAAATGATAAATATAACATATGATCAATAAGGAATTAAATTCAAACACCTACAGCTTAGCTTTTCAAGAGCAATGACAGCGACAACAGTTTCCGCATCCCCAAGATTCTGAAAGGCAAGAATAGGGTGACATGGAGGAATCTCACCATGCATGCTGCCATACGCTGCCTAGATGGTGCAGGTAATTCCTCGCGCTTTTTGGTCTCAATTCCTGAAGCGTCATGTCTGCGCACATCATAACACCAGGTACTTCCACAAGGAAACAAGGGGTGACCATTACCATTGACCATTGCCGTCCACACCTTGGAAGGACAGAAACGCAACCCGCTCCCGGCAAAGATGCAAAATAGACGATGCCGCTTTCAAAACAGCATCACAGGCTGCTTCATGAAGCATAATTGGGATACCCAAAACAATGGGGATGCCCAAAACAGCTGGGGAACCACGTCAGTTTAACGTGGCTTAACCATCTCTTCTGACTCTGAGTCAACGACTACGCAAAGCGGTGGTCAAAATCGATCAGGAAAACTCAGGTAAACAGAATATTGATCGAAACACCTCCTTAGAAAATCTCGGAAACAGGTATTTGCCATCTTCATTTTGACCAGAAACGAAACTAATCTGTTTGTTGAATCTGTTTGAATGCCAATTGCATGCATTGCCTGCATTGCATGCATGGCGGCAAAATGGGCGGTTTAGCCTGGTTCCGGCTCAGTCATTGGGCCGATTGGGCCTTCCGGCAACAGATACCACATTGATTTGATAGCGGTTTCCTTTGTTGGGGAAGTTGAAACCCAAATGGGTACCAGCTAAGCTCACCACCTCTCCATCTGCAAGCACTCTGACATTCTCCTGTATGACCTCATCATCCCTAAAGGATGGCCACCCATGAGTAGATTCTCTGTGGAAGTCAGACCAAGTCCTGCCCTTTGCTTCGAACAAAGGTCTGCCTGTCACAGAGTCATAGAACATGATAGTGGAGTTCTCAACGGCTGGTTGGCCATTTCTGCAGGTAATTTTGTGCTTTCCCAGGAGCCCGGGAACTCTGCGAAGTGCCGGTTGAAACAGCCAAGCTCATCTGCTCTCTTGTGATCAACGCCCCATCGCAGTGGATTTTGTGGTGGTGCGACGCAAGTCCCGTGTAGCTTTTGAGACATGATTTGATGTGATCCCTTGAGCTTATGGGATGCCAAATGACCACCTCGTTCTCCACAGCCCTGCAAGCAGCTTGCCGTGAAAATTAGCACAAGCAAAGCAACCTTGCTCTTCTCCCAGCTGTTTAAGCTCACACTTCGCAAATCCATGGTCGGTCTCGTGGGTCTACAGTTGGGGGTCAACTCTTTCGAGTTAAGTCCACAGGTGTGGCTCTCCAAGCCAACTGTAGATTCGAGCCAAAGGGCTGCAGTCGCATGCAGTTGCAGAAGACTGAGTACCTTATGTACCTTAGGATATCTATGGATATCTATGGCATCTATGGATATCTATGGATATCTATGGATATCTATATCCATGATTGCATGATCAACGATACCACAAGCACAGGTGATGTCCTTCAAAGACCTAAGATCTGGACCATGAGTACTGCCTTCCACCATATCCGTGGCATCCTGGACACTGGCGATCGAGGAATTCTAATTATTCATGGTATATCATGGTATCTTCTTTCTCAACATTTCTCAACATATTATTCAATGTACTATAATCTACTTCTCAAGATATCTCTACTCCTCTCGTGCTGCTCGATTCTGCTCGATTCTGCTGGGGAATGCCCACCAATTCCAACATTCCCATGGAAATATTTTCATTTTAAAACATCTAGCCTCCAAGCCACCAGCGCGCCGCTGGGACTATCGCTTTGGGCCAAATTTTAGTTCAAAGACGAGTTCAAGGGAGCAAAGGGAGCAAAGGGAGCAAAGGGAGCAAAGGGAGCAAAGGGAGCAAAAGGAAACAATTTGCAAAGGAAACTCTGAGACTAAGCTCCCTGCACTCCAAACTCATTCGAAAATTCGACAAGCCGAATCTAAAATTCGAATCAAAACGTCTTAGAATCGCTTCAAACACCGCTCTGCTGGGCTGAGAGCCTCTGATCTCTGAGACTCTTTGAGACTCTTTGAGACTCTTCACGCTTTTGTCTCCATGTGTCTCCATATCGCATATCGCTCTATTGCTCCAGATTCAAACTGAGAGCGTGAAACCGATGAAGTGAGTGATCTTACTTTGGCCTGCAATGCCACTTGACACTGCTGGCTGGATCATGTGGAGAGTCTTTACATTGGGGTCGACATGGGGTGCCTGCAACAGGGTTGAAAACAAATTGATTAAGCATTGAAGCTTTGAAAGTGACACACATCTCATTCTTTTGATACTCCCAGGCCTGCGCTGATTGCTGTGGCTTCTTTGGTATCTACAGGTGTTTCACCCTTTGGCACACCAGCAGTCTCTTGCCCTCTCACCGTGCGCGTTTCCTGCTAAAACAAGTTTCAGGAGCAGAATGAAGTTCTCCAATTTCAAATATGTTCAAATGCTTCTCCTGTCATTCTGAAATTGTGCTATGTGCATATCACAAATTTGTCGCCGCCACGGCGGCACGGACTGTTTTCTGTCTCTGGATTTTCTGCGCCATCATTTCTCCGATCCTCCTGGCAAACTGAACCATGTTGTGCCCTGGAAATGACACCGCATACATCTCCGAAACAAAGACACCACATACCAAGCATAGCGGCGCTGGCCTGAATGTTGGGAAAACGACAAACAGCAAACATCATCAGCATAACTACATAAATCGATATAAATATAATTAAATATAAATCATACACTATCATACAATCCTTTGAGATCCTTTGAGGTTATCCACTACCTGCGGCACAACAATATAGGCACCTTAAAGGTCGGAAGTGGAGAAGGTTGGAAACGCTCCGCGTTGGGACGTAAATGCCAGGCGTGTGCGTGACGGTTGGGACGGCTGTCTCCATCCAAAGTTCCCACGGCCGAATACCTGCAAATCAAACAACTGAACCTTAACTGAACCAAGGCCAGCTGTGGAAAATTGAATAGAGCATCATATGATATATATGACATATAATGTGTAGAACATATTCAACATGTTCCAAAAGATCTACAGCAAATAATTCAGCCTATGTCTCTTGATATGTTGAACATGACTCAACGGTATTCCTTTGTGGATCGAACACCATCGAACACCTTCCCCATCAAATTCCCCTTGCCTAATCCCATGGAGCTGAAACCAAGGTACTTCTGGCATTGAAATCCTGCAGCCTCTAAGGCTTTTTGGAACTTCTCCCGTGCCGATTGCGCCGTGTCACGGCACAGGGACGTTTTTTCGATGACAAACAGAGATCCTGGAGGCGAGAGCCGCAAACAGCGGCGCGCACGGTCCAGCATTTCCTTAAGTCCAAAAGACTTCAAAGACCTGAACTTGAGATCCTTAAAATCCAAAACTCACTAGAAGTTCTTGGAGAATTCAAACCTCGAAACAACTCTGTTTCATGATCTTGTTATGTCTTGAAATCGATATGATTCAATTTCAATCTATAACACAGAAAAGTCTCACAGGCCCAGTGCCATGTTTGGCGCCATCTGGAGCAGGCAACTCGCCAATATCTCTTTGAAATTCTTTTAATCTCAGATTCCCCTTATAAGTAATCTAAGTAGGAGGCCAATACTGAGCCAATACTTCCATAATTCCTCACTTGGAAGTAGGGAAACATAGGGAAACTAAAACGATTGCTGACATGAAAATCATGGAAGTAGGACAAGTATCTCGCCGTAGTTCGGGCGTTGGCAAGAAAGATAGCACAAGGCTCAAGACCACTGCGTCAAAAGCACCTGCACGTAGAGTTTGAAGCTCTCCATGCGCATTGATCTCAAAGACGTCGCCGTCTTTTTCCTAGCGCTGGCAATTCTGAGCCTGTCCATCAAATTAGATGGAATATTGATTTTGGAAGTCCTCTTTGCACTTGTTTGACTCACTTTAGATCACTTTAGCAATGTCACACATCGTGAACCATCGCTATAGTCTTTCAAAAGCGCAAATCCGCAGTGGCTGCATTGCATTTGAGAAAATTACATGATCACCTGCAAAAGAACCCTCATCGTGTAGGGTCAAAGTGTCAAACTCTGAGCAGTCATATCCCTACGTGGGGCCACGTGGATACGGAAATATACGGAATCATCCAACAGCTCCAGGCTTTCCTAAATGGTACATTGTCTGGTACAGAATGGTACAATATAATATATAACTAACTAATATATAACTAATTTGATGCCATATATCATGATTAATATTCTGCCCTGACCACTCAAGTGCCAATCTCCTCCATCTCCATTTCCTCAATTTGGAGTTGCAAGAAGTCTGCACGCCAAACGCTGGGAGCAGCAGGCGCCAAATCCAAAGCCAAGGATTTCGGCAGGGAGTCCCAGGCTCCATAGCTGCTTCCAACATCCAGGAGGCCTGAGGAAGAAACGGGGAAGAACATCGTGGGAAACTTGGGAAACCCATGATGCGTTCCATGCTCCACTCTGGTCACCTGTCGCAACTCTGTTTGTGCAATCCACTTTGGATTATCTCTAAACATATATAGAAATATCAAACTGGCAAATGATGGCAAATGAATAATTACACATGAAACAGTATGGAAGATGATGGAAGATGATGGAACAAAAATGAACCAAGGGGTTTTCCGAAAAAAATGCAAACTGCTTGGCCCCGAAACAAATCACGCCGAGCTTCGGATGTCGCCTGCAGCTCCTGCGGACCAGACTGCCAAAAAGATTCAGCAAAACACTGAGCAAAAGCAGAAAAGGAACCTATACTGACTATACTGTAGATAATGATAAATAATGATAGATAATGATATAGATAATGATGGATCACGGATTGGTGGAGATTCAGACATTAGACATGCTCTGGAATGAAACAAATAAACTTACTTGAATGAGTGTAGAACATATGAGCACAAAACTCTCGCGCATGTCAGCGTGCCAGTGGAACACGGCTTAAGGACATTGGAAATCGGGAAATCAACGACTTGAAACAACTTCCATCTTCGATCAACTTCGTTATTTGAATTTGTTGAACAAATTTGTTGTGTCTTCTTTATAATTTTGTATATTTTGTTGTTTATTCGGTTTATTCAACTCGTATTCAACTTGGCCTGGTGTCAACACCTCGAGCTCGTCGAGAACCCACTGCACCGTGGCTTTGCTCCAGGACTTGCCTTCGATCGACATAGATTGACACGGATCAAATGCACTCGGTAAAGAACATGAGAAGAAAATGAAATCTGATGAAATCTGTCATTAATGCCTATAATTTCTTATCACGTGCCATTTGAGCTTCTGATGTCACTGATGTCACCATAATAATATTATATACTATTCATGGTATCGCGTCATATCGCGTCATATCGTGTCATATCGTGTCTCTGGGTGTTCTGCTTTAATGGCCATGAAATCTGACATTGTCGTCGTTCCTGGAAGTCTCTCGTCTACATCGCCCTTTGACAACAAAAAAGTGCAGGGACTATTGATGACGATTAATATTGATTACAAGGTGTTTCATAGTTTAACTTATTTGAATAATAGGGCAAGATAGGGCAAGAGAAAGGGTTCAGAATAGTTTTGATTTTTTCTTTTGGCTCAGGTTTTGTTTTTTTTGTTGCTTTCTTTCTTGGTACCATTTGCCTTGTATTTGCAACAGTTTGGAACTAGAATCTGTCACTTTGCATGGTATGTGCTACATTTTGGCATGGTTACTTTGCATTTTGCATCGTATTTGCTACATTTGGGCATGGTTACTTTGCATTTTGCATGGTATTTGCTACATTTGGCCATGTTCGCCTTCCATTTTGCATGGTATTGGCCACGTTTTGGCACTTCAACCTCTCATTTGCATGGTATTTGCTACATTTTGGTACTTCAAACGTTCATGTGGGTTTCCTGAGAGTTTCTTTAGGCTTTCGTTTAGGGTTTCATTTAGGGTTTCATTTCAGGGTTTCTTATCAGGATATCTTATCGGGATTTCTTATCAGGATTTTCAAACGTTCATGTGGGTTTCTTTAGGGCTTCTTTAGGGTTTCATTTAGGGTTTCATTCGTTGGGGTTTCATTCGTTGGGGTTTCATTTAGGGTCTCGTTTGCGGGTTCTTCAGGGTTTCGTACAGGGTTTCATTCAGGGTGTTTTAGTGTCGTTTCGGGTTTCTTTAGGTTGTCATTTAGGGTTTCATTCGTTGGGGTTTCTTATCAGGATTTCTTTGGGGATCCTTTGGGTTTGACCTAGGGTCTTTGGGGTTTCATTTAGGATACAAACAGGAGAGAATAAAGCACAGGAAAATAACAAAAACAAAGAGGCAGTAAAAACAGGAAGCAGAGAAGCAGAGGAGCAGGAAGTAGGACAGCAAAAACACATGACTGAAGAAAAGAAAAAGTAGAATAGTAGAAGTAGAAAGGCACAGAAGCAGAGAAGCAGGGAAAGCAGGGAAGCAGAAAAGAAAAGAAGTAGACAAGCAGAGAAGCAGGAAAAGCAAAAAGCAGAGAAGCAAAGAAGCAGAAAAGCAGAGAAGCAGAAAAGCAGAGAAGTAGGGAGGCATAGAACCAGGAACCCCCAAAAAAATCCAAAACCTGCCGCGAAAAAAATAAAAAAAATCATAGCCCTCCCAAGAGAAATGCCTTGATATTGTCCTATATGACAAGATGCAAACCGCCCACGACCGATTCAAACTTGTGAAGTCAAGCAACTGCCTACGACCGGGGCAGACCGTCCTGATGCTGAAACCAGAATGCCGCTTCATTTGAAATATTCTTTGATTGAAAAACAAGACAATTCAATAAACAATCAATACAAGATAATACAAGCAATCTCGGGCGCTTTGAAGTCGCAAGAAAAAACAAAACAAATACATCATCAAATAGAGTAAAATTGAACATACCAACTGCTCAACAAACTTGGACGTCGAGATGAGTCGAGACGAGTCGAGTCGAGAGTCTGTAAATTTCAAGTTCTTCGTCTGAAAGCCATAGCTGCTGCCGTTCTCGCAACAGCTGGTGAATGGCCTCTTGCGCTGCAAAGGCTTCCTTCCTCACAGCAGCAGCAACATCAGCAACCAGAAACAGCAGTTTGTTGCAAATTGTAACACAATCAAAGCTGAACTAAGCTGAACCAAACTGATCAACCAGCTAATCAAAATCAACCTCAAGCAAACAATTATAGGGTGATCTGGCTGCCAAGAAGTCAACTGTTCTGTGTTTGTTGCTGTGTACAAACATATTGAGAGCCAAGACGAGCCCAGATGAGCCAGGTGCCTTGTCAGAATCATCAGAATATATCAGAATATATCAAAAAACACGGAACACTTCCATAAAACATCATAACTGCCATAACACTTACCTGATCTTAAAGGTCTTACCATATCTTACCATATCTTTGCATCTGCTTTGCATCTAAATCATCTAAGGAACGCGAGCTGTCGACGTCTGCGCATCTGTCGTAGCTCTTCAGCCACCACTGCAACCTCCTGCCCTTCGATGGCCTGGGGCAATGTCCCATGAATCCACCCACACCATAAACACCATAAACATCAAACAGAAACCCTACAGTATCGTCTAAAACATATTAGCATGTTCAAAATGTAAACATGTTCAATCATGTTCAATGAATATATAATTATATAGTATAATATAATATATTTCAATCGGGTGTCAATGTTCAATCTGTAAATCTCACATGCCAAATGGCTCAACGCTGTATGTCAAATATGGCTCAACGCTATAAATATAGTATAATATAATATTATTTCAATCTGTATGTCAAATCGCAACACATGTGTCTTGGTACAGAATGGACATGTCAACTGTCAACTTTCTTGAATTGCTGTTACACATCACGTGGTCCATGTTCATTGCTTTGTGTTTCCATTTTGCAATATTTTTCCCATTTAATGCTCTGCCCCACCGCACCCCACCCATGAAGGCTTCGTCTTCTCGATCTCCTCCACAGTCAACTGATTGATGCTTTGAGATGATTTTTCCGCCACTCCCCCAGCAAATATTCGTCAATTGACCACAGGATCAAGCTGAACTCATCCGTTCAAAAGTATTCAAAAATAAATATTGTAAATAAATATAGCAAATATAATTTAATGTATAATATCAATGTATTACAGTGTATCTGATCTCATTGATCTCTATACAAAAATTCAAAATACTCACGACACATTCGCCAGTCTGATCCTCTGCCAGGGCCACTCCAACCACTCGGAGCTGCTGGCAGAACTGTCCTCGGAGCGTGCTGCATGACATACTGAATCATACTGACCTTGCTGAGTCTTGTTGGCATTGGCATGGCCCTTTGGTGCGATATGGTGCGATGGTAATGCAAAAGACTCTGAAACTCACCGGCATCCAAGTTTCTTTCCGAAACATCCTGGCCTTGGCAAATGTTGAAAGTTCGCACCGGAATTGCAGTTTCGACGTTCACGCCGTTCACCACAAAAAAACACACACAGATGGAGTCATAGGCATGTTCAGATTTGGGCGGTGCCTGTTTCTTCGGCGCAAACTTCTTCCACCGCTTGGAGCAGAATTGTTTCGTGTTCTGCTCCGCCCTGTGAAACACTTGGCAAAGAGTGAGATGCTGTAATGATCTGTGCAACATTTCTGGTATATGATCAACGAACGTGTTTAACACATGGGTTGGCTTGGGTTTGTTGCGAAGCCATTTCCAACTGTGAACTGGTTGACAAGCAATAGAAAAGGTTTGTCAACGCAACTCAATGATCTCAATGAGAATTCCCGGTGAAGAGAGGTGGGTATGACGGCAGGGTATGCTCCTTTCGCTCCTTTCATATCCTTTCCCCACATCTTGCCACACCTGACGGAAGCGCCGCTGCAGGAACGCCAAGAGTGTGGCGCGAGCATCTCTTTGGGTGCCTACAGCGGGACACAAAAAATCGAGTCAACCTGGATCAACCCGGATCAACCTGGATATGGATGGCATCCAATGGATATGAGTGATATATGGGTGATATATGGGTGAAAGGAACTATACGGGCACATTTGTTGCGGTCTGCTGTTTAGTTCATCAGATCCTCGTGTCCATAGGAATATGATGGAATATGAATATGAATGGGCTGCATACGTCTGCATTGTCATTCCCAAATTATCAAACATCTTCACACATTTCACACCTATTGTGAAGTCTGACATTGAAGAACTCAAATCTGCGTTGAAAACGAAACCATTGCATCTTGGTTGCCACCGACTTGGGTCACTGCTTCACCAGAGTGAACCGCCATAGTGACATGGCAGCAGTAGAATGATACGAGCCATGTATAAATAGAGTACGAAAGGATTAAAGGATCCACATATGATCCACTTTGTTGAACTTTGTTGCTTTATATAGTCACTTTAGTCTCTCAAAATACCTTTGAAAAGGTCGGAAACGGTTTCAAACATCAATGGAAATAGTTCATATACCTTTATGATCTGAGGGGCATCACATGTTGTCCTGTCCATTGTTGCATCGTGTGGATCCAAAAGCGCTTCTCACTTGCTGTTTGCGACCATATTTGTGGGGCAAATCTCATCGATTACCGTGATACGTGAAGCTGCAAACGCATCCAACGCCGCAATCGCAAAGAAAAACCAAGCTGAAAACCAAGAGTCTCCAGAAAAATATGGAAAAATCCTGTACCACTGACATAGCCCCAAGATGCCCCAAGCATCTAGCTGATTCTAGCTGTACATTCACGCTTGAATCTTGTCAAGCCATGCCAATCCCTCCAGCTGAATTTGACACACAACGTTCCTTGGACGATGAGTTCCAGAAACCAATGGAAACCACGTAGTGACCAAAGCCTGACAAAACATCAAAACATATCAAAACGCGTTGAAACACATCAAAGATCCAGACATCATTATCATCATTGTTATTCATTGTTATTGTGTTTCGATTATGTTCACATACGCATGGTCCATCATGAAACTTAGCTGGTTACTCTGCTCACCGTGGTCCCACAAGTCTTTGTCATTTTCCGGAGCCTTGCAGCCATGGGATTCAAACTTACTTTGGTGCCTTCCAGAACTCCCCGAAATCCACGGTGCCATCACCATCAGAATCAAAGACCTTGCACCGTCAATTTCATTTCAGACATGTTTAGTCGCTTCAAGCGGCACAAACAACCGATTTCATGTTGCTATTGTACATATCTTAACTTGATAATAATAACAATAACAAATATTACTATAAATTGCAGCACTTGACACATGAATTTGCACCAACGATCGCAGAAACAGCAGCAAGGCGGGTATGAATCAAAATTATGTGATTGATCCAACATAACCAACATAATTTAGACCACACATGGTTTAAATCTATCACCGATATGTTTTGTCGAAATATAGCCATATAGCATTCACATGGCGGCCTCCATCATATCGCTGACTTCTTCAAGGCTAGCCTGGTGCACAACATGATCATCTGATGCCCTGAACTCAGAGGACTCTGATCATCTCTGATCTGCCTCCACACCCACTTGCTGCAAAGCACGCTGCAATTCCAACTTGTTGATACCTTGGAGGCGAATTCAGTCGAACCACTGTGCCTTATACCCATTTATACCCTCTGCCACCAAAGAAGGAATTTGCAACGCTGCAACTGGCTGCAACACTGCAACACAACATAAAATGATGTGTCTCTACATCTGTTATAAAAATGGACACCCTCAGCACCATCTTGAACTCGATCTTAGAATCGTTCATATTTCACTGGAATTGAGGGCAGGGACTTCAGGGCCCCGACGACCGTCACCATCAACATCGAGCCCTGCGAAAATCTCCGCACCTGCACCCTCGGCCTCAGGTTGAAACTGCATCACCGGTGAAGTGCACGTCACAACTCTTGGGAGCAAACAGCCTTGCTCATAGCAACACTTCCACCAGCCTCAAAAGCGCCAAGCAATGCTCATAATGCTCTTATAATATCTTATATTTTCTTATATGTCCTTATAAAGATGGCACTTCGATACGTTTTTTCTCTGTTTTTTTCGCTTCGTGTCATGGGGTGTCATGTCATTGTGTTTTCATTGTGTTTTCTCTCCACCTTGTACTCCCAATGGCCACACGAGCCGTACTCAGCTTGTCGATGCCTTTGTCAAGCAATCTCTGCACAATGTCCGATGATGTCCGATGTGAAATCTGAACCCGACAAGAACCGACAAGGCTCCGTCTGAGTGCAAGGCATTTCCTCGGTCCGTATTTGCACCTCCAGTGACTCTGCAGTCTGCACTCTGATGCACTCTGCAACTCTGGCAGAGATGCGAAATAATCCCAAGTTCAGAATTTGAAGCTCCTTGAAGCCAACGTATTTCTCACAACCCCTGCCATCAACGCTGTTTTTGCCACTTTCAAGCAACTATCGTATCTCCGTATCTCATCGTATGTTCCATGGTCAAAAGATGTCTGTATTATATTGGGTTGTGGTCATCCCATCGCTGTTAATCCGCAAATTCAGCATCACAAACTTTATAAACCCCTATATCCCTTATCAATGGTTGGTGGTATGACCATCCCCCAATACCATGGCATATCATGGCTGAGATATCTCAGCGGCTCATAACAGGTGCACCCGGTTGAGGGCACCAACCGCCTGCAAAATCATGCGTGCGCATGCGTGCGCTGCTTCAAGGTCCTCATGGTTTGGATGACATCTCAACAGGTCACCCGTTGGTCGATTCCAGGTCGATTTCAGAAGTTGTCGCAGATCTGCTGGAGCAACCGCGCAGAGCTTGTCGTAGCACAGGGGCCACAGGGGCCACAGGGCCATGGAGGGGCCATTGATCTTTTGCCACGTCCCCTCCTTCAGAAGTTTCCGATTGGCTCGAAACAAACATATCTTACATGTATCTAATACATTGATTTTCTTACTATACATGAATTTGTATAAAGATCTTGATCTATCTTGATCTTATGTCATTTGCGGTGAACAAAGCAACTGATCCACCTGTTAGGCTTTTCAAATACTGGCAATATCCAACAATCCAACAATGCAGAGATAGTCGGTGGACCATGGGCTAACCTTGTGATGACCATCATATTGTCATATGACACGACGAATGTCAGCGGACTGAATCCCACCTACAAGGCCTCGTTCGGTTCTGTATCTGTTTCGGTGTCCTAAGATGTGAGAGACACTGTGTAGAGACAAACGTGATCACAAGTGATGATGAATGTGACAGAATGTGACAGAATGTGAAAAAATGTGTGACATTGTTGCGCTATGCTACACCATGCTACACCCTTCCAACTGCGAGTAAGTCACATCGGTCGAAACAGCTTCTCCGTTCACCTCCTCGCTTTTCTGGTCGAGGTTCACAACATCCAGCAGCACTGCCAAAGGAGCAGCAATCAAGGTACCTTGGAGTCTGGGGAGGCTACATTGAATCTGCATTGATCCACGCAGTGCTGCATGATGCCAACATGATGCTGCATGCTGCATGAGTCCAGGCAGGATATGGCAGGATGTTGGGTGCTTCTTGGGAATCAGTCCATCAATTCAAACATATCAAACATCAAACAGCTCACACTTCATGCCAACTTTTTCTTCCGGAGGCCTCAAGGAGGCCTAACGGCTCAGAATGGCGATCCATTCAGAAAGTATCAGCACACTATCAGCGTAGCCTATCGGTCTCTTAGTGCGTCTCTCAGTGCTTGTGGTGCTTGGCCTCGACTGGCAACTCGAGCATGTTGGGCTCGGTGTGCATGCCAACAATGTCTGTATCTCCGATCTTGTTTGGCCGGTCCAGCAACTCATAGTTGGGATCATGACATTTCTCCAACAAGGGAAGGGATGCATCCAAGGTCACCTCAACAGCCCTGGGGAGCATGAATCGACCATTTCGGTAAGTTCCAACGAAGTTGTTGCCGTGGACGTGCGCCACCTTGAAGCCTGCGCTCTTCAATTTCTGCATCACTTGGAGGAATTTCGCATGTTGCTTTTCCTTCCAGAGACCATGGAACTCGATGAGCAGCTGTCGAAATTTCTTCAGCAAGGAGACGTCGGCTTCCAGCAATGTTGGCCATTCTCCACGCTCAATGTCCATCTTCATCAGCAAGCTGCGATCTGGCACGTCCATAAAGTTTGACTGTTCAATGGCCTCTTTCAAGGTCCAACTAGTCTTGCCCTCGAATTTCGAAGACAAACAAGCTGGGAAGAACTTGCACTTGTCGCAAATTTGTGCTGGGTGGGAAACAGTGCAGTCGTACTGGAAGACCGGGACGTCGAAAGCCTTGTACACGTCCAAGGAAAACTTGTCATGTTTCTGCACACCCATGGAGTAAGCTGCTTGCAAAGAGGAAGCATTCAAGGAGTCCATGCAGAGCAAATAGCCACCATCATGCTCTTCCCCAAATCGCTTCCAATTGTTGCACGTTCCACAAATGGAGAAGCTTTGGAACAAGTCCCTGGTGACTCCGAAAGGCAACTGATGAGCAAGGTGCTGAATGGCACTTGCGCCGGAAGTAGTCTTACGCAATGATGTAGCATGAATCTGCCCAAAGAGCAGAAACAAAAATGCTGCGCGGAAGGAATCCATGGCGGAGTTCATGATATAAGCGAAAGATCGTGATTTGATGCACAAGTAAAACTTTGAGCTTGGGCAAAAGAATGCCACAATTGGAAAACTATGGCACTTTCAGAGCACGAGAGCATGAGCCTTTAGATGGCTTTAGAACATTTTAGAACTTTAGATTCATCCAAAATTCATCCAACTCCAAGGCCGCAGGAAGTCGACAACTTGGTGAGGGCTGTTCATGGCTGTTCAGGGCCAAGTTGCCGATTGCAGCGGTCCAAACCATCGACCAGTTCCTCCAGGTATATCCAGGTATCAATCTGTTGAAAGATTCACCCGCTGTCGTCCCACTCATTGGAAGAATCATGAAGAATCTGTCTTAACGAATTCCCATTGCTGTTGCTACTCGCCTCAGGCCAATCAACAGTAATCCAAAACATCGAAGAACGTTTGGGACATCCATGAGCTGTGGAAGACCAGTCAAGGTGGCAGCAATGTAGGAAAAGCCTCAGGTTTCAGCAATGTTTTGAGGTGTTGAACCCAAAAATGGAATCCAAAAATGGAACCCGTTGAATCCAACCTTTGCGATGTTGTGCCCTGTATCATCCTGTCTCAGATGTATCACATTGTCATAACGGTCATAACGTATCCATTTTGAGTACTAAAAAACCAACAGCAATTCCCGCCCCACGCTGATCATTGCTGAGCTGAGACTTAGTCTTGCTCTATGCCCATTCCAGGCACCTGGAGTCTTCCCAAGTCCTTTTAATTATATGATTTATATGTGTATTTTTAGTTCTCAAACAAGCGGCATACCAGGACAGGAACAGCCATGCTCCTTGTTCAGGCACCAACAGGAATGAACCCTGTTGCTGCCTGTTGCTGCTTCCCAAAGCATCGGAGAACATTGAGAACATGTTCAAAACATTTCAGAAATTCTACGCCAAAGACATGCAATGACCATGTCATGTGATGTAGTCCCGCGCTGGTGCGCCCACAAGGGAACGAACACAATGAACAGCGAGAAAATCACCTGCAGGTAGAGCCAACAGCTGCAAACTCGGTAACTGACACGAGGCCGAGTTGCAACAAGTTTAAACATGTTTAAATTATTTATAATTATTTCAAATCTCTAAAAGTAAGGAATTTGAAGGTCACAAACTCGAACCACTTCACACGTGAAACCGAAACAGTGCACTCAGTGCACTCGGTGGACTCAGTGGACTGATGTGGACTGCCCTGCCTGAAGCAAGACGCGAACGCCTGATGGTGCCATTGCCCCCGACATCATGTGGAAGTTCTCTTCCAGACATTGCCTGACCATGCTGCGGCTGCTGGTCAGGTCGATATGTCGAACACATTCCTGACAAATGGCACCACGAATACATGGCACGCAAGAATATGGAAAGTATAGTCTCATCCCTGTCTCAAATGTTGTTCTGGTGCCTTCCAGAAGTCAGTAAGGCAAGGAGAGCTGCCAAAATGGAAGCAAGCAGCTGCATGAAAATAAACACCATAGCACCTCGAGCGCGCAGAAAATAGAATGATTCGGAATGATCGAATACAATTGAGCGATATTGAGAGTGACATTGAATGATATGTCAGATATGTCATGTAGAGGTTGAGAACACGTTCAAATATCTAACATCATCTAACCATATCTGAACATCCAATCCATGACCATGACCATCCTGACTCGAACACAACGAGTCACAAAGAGTATACAAAGAGTCACAAAGAGTCACAATGAGTCACAAAGAGTCACAAAGAGTCACAAAGAGTCACAAAGAGTCACAAAGTCGTCCGAAAGACGCTTCAGCGGCATTTCACCTTTCATTGCAAGAGCCAAAGTCACCTTGGTCCGAAAAATTGCAACCCAAACAGCTTCATCTCCAGAAGCGAAAAAAAGGTCCTGCGAGATCCTGCAGGCTAGCCTCTTCCTATTCCGTTCCAGCTTGAACATGTAGAAATTTATACTCAATAAACATATATAAACATACACTATAATTTACTAAATACATCTAAATACTAATTGAAGATTAATTGAAGTATATCTCACAATGTGATATCTCATTACAACACATCGCATCCAAAGGCACTGCTGGATTGAACTGACCCCCAAAGTTGCCGGTCTTATCGCCCTGGTGCAGCGCTCAACATTGACCGAAGCATTGACCCAAGGATGGGCTCGAGTTGTTGCAGTTCTTGCAGTTGTTGCATCATGATGAAATATGATGAATGATGGGCGTTGATTCGTTGCTTCATGTTGCTTCATGTTGCTTCATGTTGCTTCTTAATCCCTCAGAATCCAGTATGAGCTTCCTCCAGAAACGTAGTTCACCAGGCCCCGTGACTGGTTTTGCGGTGTTCGTGGCAGGTTCATGGCAGATTCATGGCAGGCCAAAAGAAACAATTGCCCCAAAAACAGATACGAAGTGATGAGCAATGTATATGCGCCAACGTGTCAATTTCGGCAACTTGGATGCAACAAAAATAATGCACTGATCTACAAACTCCATATCCTCCATGTCATAGATGTTACTTTAAGACATTTTAAGACTTGAAGGTTCATTTGTCTTCAAATATCTCCCCAAATCAACTCCAATATCCGCAATATTTACAATCTCCAGACCTGGCATGTTAGAATATGTGAGAATGTGAGACGCATCTGCCGCCTTCGCTTGGAATGTCAGACCATTGGCCACACCGGCAGCGAAGCCCGTTGCCAGTGAGACTTGAACGTTCAGCGTTGGAGGAGGACACGGTTTACTCTCACCCTGCCTGGCAGATTCAGAAAAGCCCAGGTCAAGGGCTCAGCTTTGAATCGAATTAATCATGGTTAATCGAGTTGCTGAGTTTGATGCACACATTGCAGACTCGTTTTTTTCAATTTTATTCAGATTCATATACTTCATTGTATTATATGATCATATATGATCATTATATTTCCCTATTGGCTACGGTTCATCCATGTTCATCCTATGATCCTAAGTTTCCCTCCCATCAGAACCTGCTGCAGGCGGCCAAGCACTCTGTCGCGGATACCGTTGAACACATTGACACAAAGACCCAAAGAGTTGTCACAATGAACCTCACAGGGTTCAATTCACAGGGTTCAATGGCAAGTTGGACAGCAGCTCTGACCAGAAAACATGTCTTCACAGTTTTAAAACCCTGATGCCAAGCTGCTCCTGTGCAGCCAATCGCAGCTCTTTCCGCGAGAAGATCTCCATGGCACGTTGTGTCCGACAGCTGCCAGCTTTGGTTGGCATTTTCTGATATTTTCTGTACATAAAACTCTTGAGCAAAAAGCACACAGTGCAGAACTTTCATGAACTTTCCTTCGTTCAACGGGATGAGGATTACTTCCAGTGTCTTGCCATATTATGACAGTGACATGCCGTCAGATACCGACTTGTACTCATCCCAAAGCACACTTGTGTTGTAACATATTGATTAACATCTTAGAACATTCATTTTGGTTATTTCGGCCACTGCACTTGCAAGGCCTCGAAAGGCTGACCATGACGTTCTGCCACCAGGTGAAGCGAACGATAGCCATTGGGCTGCAGGGCATTCAAATCACTTGACTTGGCATAACTTGGCATGAAATCACCTGTAAATTTAATGCAGCATGAGGCAACTCTGCAATCACAGGTCCAGTCACTGATCTTGCAGATTTCATCTTTCAGTTCATGCAATGTTGATGTTGCAGTTTCTGCCGCAGCAACTTTTTCCTTTCAGATGGACGCAAACTCCTCCTTTGGTTCCGGCCCTCCCGGGTGCGACCCAGGAGGGACTCCTAAGCCGTCCACTGGCTCACCTCCAGTGGATCCTTCCGACTCCTGTCTTAGGAGTTCCACCTACCAAAGAATTTGCGACCCGCCATCTTTCTTCTCACCTTCTCCTCTTTCTCACTTTTCTTCTTTTCCTTAAACCGCTGCACCTCACTGTAGACTGTAGATCTCGGGCAACAGCTCGCCCAAGACTACCCATCTGCAGTTTTCCTTTGTCACTCGGATCCTCTTGCTCATCTCGAAGGCATGGTAGTCCTGGTTCGTGAGGTCATCTGCCCTCTGGTTCTCATCCCTCCGGATCCACTTCAAGTCCGCCGTGGCGCCCAGGCACCTAAGCGTCTCGCTGACCTCAATCACCAACAACGCGATAGGGAACTTCGTAGACATCCCCTTCTTCAGGATGAATTCGTTGCCCCGGTTGTCCGTGAATGCCTCCGTGTGGACGCAAAGGTTTTGGGTCCCATCTCCCAGCCACAGCTTGACAGCGACTAGGGTTGCTAGCATTTCCAGCGCCGCAATGACTCTCTTGGGATTCCCTTTCTTCATCTTCAACCAGGGCGCCATCCATGGCTCCACTCTCTCTGAGAACCACGCGCACTTCTTTGTATCTTCGTCGCTTTGCAACCATCCTCCAATCCATGCCTCATCGTCTGTTGCCTTGGCGTCCGTCCAGATCTTGATGCCTGGAGCTCTCGCTGTTGTCGGGGGACCAACCTCCTCCAGTCTCTGTCCTCTCTCAAGCTTTCTCGTGATCCAACGCATCAGCATGAGAATGATCCAGGGGACCCTGAGCTTGCCACGTGTCCCCCACACAGCTGACGACCATGCGAATAGCGGTCCCAGCAGGGGCCGTTCCCACGGCAGAGCCAGTGAAGGGAAACTCAGCCTCCCAAGCCCGGCTGCGAACTCAATGTCACTGATCTCCTTTCGCTCCTCCACCGATCTCATCCATCTGCATAGCCACTCCGCACGGCGCTCCGAGAGCCCCATTGCAAGCTTCCTGTAATCGGTTGACACTCCTACCCATTCTGTAACCCATCCTCCTCGCTGCTTCTGCCATTTGAAGGGCGCCCCTGCAACTGCCATAACCAGGAACACCAGGACGGCGCCTACTCTTCCCTTCCGAGAAGGGGCAACCACCTCCAAATCGTCCGCATATAGCAGCATCTCAATGGGGAAATCCGGGCCAACCACATAGTGGGTGAACCTCATCAAGGCTCCGCCACCAGTAAGGCGTAGAGCCAATCCCAAAAGTGCCCACATTGTTCACGTACACTGTGCCATCCTCTTCACACACTCTGCACGCTAGAAAGCCCCTCTCCGAGGCCTGGTACAAGAACCTCCTGTGAGCTTTTTCAAAATCACCCACTAGGGCCGTGACCACCTCCTTCGTATCCGCCAGCTCCTCCAAGACGCATCTCTTCTCACGAGGGCCCGGCATCCTGACCTTGTCTCTGCATCGTATCCTGTTGTTGACACCCACTTCATGGGTCCCGTCATGGATGACTCGCTTCTTTCCACTAACCTCGTCCTCTACCAAAACAGCCAGCGCCGCAATTGCTCTATTCTGCCCATAGCTCTCTTCGAACTCCGCTTGGCTCATCTTTGTAACCAAGCCAGCGCTGACCTCCGCCTCCAGGTGCTCTCTCAAGTGTCCCTCATGCTGAACCGCTGAGAGGTAGTTTCCCTTCTCCAGGCTCCAGACCGCCCCTGGGCCCTCATCCAATGCCCACTTCGTCTGCTGTTCAAAGACCCCGGGGGTTCGGGGTAACTCTTCCAGCACCCCAAGCGGCAAACCTACGCAAGCCCTCTCCAGGAACTCATAGTCGCAGTCCCCTGCCTTCTCAAGCACCTCTTTTAACATCCTCAGCAGAAAAGGCTGGCCCTCAGGGACCTTCAAGGCCTGCTCAGAAAGACCCAGTGTCTCCTGGAGGATTCCCCTCACCTCCTCCAGCAGTCTCTCATCTTTTACCAAGTTGAAGCTTCCTCCGCCTCTTGCCATCTTGAAGAACTCCTTCTCTAGCTCTGCCGGGCCCCCTGCACGCTCTGTAACTGCCTCTTCGAGTCGCCTCCTCAATTTTCTCCAGCCCCCAGCCATGGGGTACCTCCTCTTATCTCTCCTCCACCGGCCCGGGGACGGCAGGCCCCCTCCGTCATGAAAAGGAGTCTGATACCCCTTCCATGAGCAGCTCCTGGGAGGGCCCTCTCCTCCCGGGTACAAGGGCCTCATTGGGTCAACTGGTACCTCCTCCTCAAAGCGCCTCTTCTTGCCTTCAAGCTGCTCCTCACCTTCTTCTGGACATGTTCTCTTGCCTTTCCCCTTGCTCCGCCCACTGTACTTTGAGTACGCGGCAAGGATTGTTTCAGCGGCCCACCTGCATAGTTTGTCAGGCCACGCTGCTGCCGAAGCTGTTTTGAACTTGCCCTGCTCCCTTCCAATGAGTGATGCCCCTTCTCGCTGGGGCAGCGGCCCCACGTAGTGACCCTCCTCATCGAACACGGGCTTGCCTTCTATCATGGCTGGCCGCAGCGGCCCTTCCAGCCGGAGCAGCAGCCGTGTGGGTTTCACTGAGTCGCTCCCGAAGTCCAGCTGGGAGAAGACACATGTCCGCAGGCCTTCTTGTAGGGCAAGTTCGAATTGCGGAAACTGCCACATCGATGCCGGCTGATGGTCAGGTATCCTCTGGTATTTTGTCTTGCCCAAATCTTCCGGCTGTTCCATCATACCAACAAAATTCTCATGTCTTGCCTGTCTCCTCAACGCCTCATAGGAGAAGTCCCCCAACATGTTGCCAAGCTCCGCTTTCTCGGCCCTAGAACGGCTGTTCCAGGGAAACCCCCTGGGGTGCATGAGACTTCTCACGGGGTATGGCCCCCGGTCATTCGCCCATGTCGCCCGGGAGAACGTCGAGCAAGGGGGAGTGACCAAAACTACGAAAAATTCGCCATTGGTGATACGCTGCAGCCACCTCTTCTGGACATGCTGCAATGAAAAGTCGTCTCGCCGGTTCCTTTGGATGTCCAGCTCCACAACCTCAATTTCTATTCTGTGCTTCTTGGAAAGTCTCCTCAAGAAACCTCACACCGAATTCTTCCTCTTCCGTCCACTGAAGACGTAGAGGACTTTCAAACGTCCTCAGGCAGCACCGGCCCCCTGTGTGTCCTTCTGGGGATCCTGCCTGTTCTTTGAGTTGCACTCAGGCAGCGCA
>Ga0126342_10001863_pt1 | contig 31295 bp, 23 predicted proteins | sample Cyp1metagenome_FD_92528 | JGI IMG/M metagenome (GOLD analysis project Ga0126342, IMG submission 92528) | Coral microbial communities from Lord Howe Island, Old Settlement Bay, Australia - Cyphastrea 1 metagenome | ecosystem: Host-associated > Invertebrates > Cnidaria > Coral ...
GGCCCACAAAAATAACGGGGATGGATGTCACGCCCTTTTCGGGTGTCAAAATTCAAAAAGTCGGCGCCATCTATACGCGCACTTTGGAAGAGGGCGGAGCCATCTACCTTGAAAAGGGTGTAACCCGTATATCCCCAATATGTCTCATAGTTCCCTTTGATCATTGGTAAGTTACCATGGTAAATCACCAGTTTATCTCCATTCAATTCCACAACAACTCACATATCCCAATAGATCACATTAAATCACCATATAGTTACTTCAATTTACCCATGATAACATGATCAATTTGCTATATATGTCCCACCCCCCAGTTATAAATTAGTTTATATACCCAACCAACTAGTTATGGATATCATAAACCATATTGAAATTGGAGTTATGTTCACCAACTGAACGCGATCTTAAATCAGCAAGCAAAATCCCATGAACCCCCCCCATTTTCCGATGGTTTTCCTATGATTTTATCGTAAACGGGGCCCCACGACTTGTATGGAACACAGCTCGCGAGTTGATGTCATCGAGGTACAGGAGATTGTCAATCCTGGATGTCCAGGAGCAAGGGAGAAGCCCCAATGGGGATGAGTGAAGGTCGTTTGTTCCAACGAACCCCTTGGTTGATTGTTTTTTTTTGAAATGATATAAAATAAACATAAAACATAATCTATAGTAGGAGTGATTTTTATTTCGAAATTATATTAATATGAAGTTATGATCTATAGGACATGATACTGGTAGGTATAATTCATAGTAATAATAACAAACTACTTGGGTTGATTGGAAATAAACAAGTCTACAGTAGGGAAAGCTTTTAAGCAACTAATCTAATAAGACCCTTGGTCGTTTGTAATACTTAGAAGGCCAAATGCACACATCTGTGTATAAGCTGAGTATGTAGAATGAGTCCAAATAAAGTTACTTATATAATGTTAATTGCTAAATGTTGTGGATCAACAAGTAGGGATTCTACCTACAATGTGGGTCCCCCAGTGATAAATTGTTTTATAAGCCCTATTAAGTAGTGGTATAAGTATCTCAAATCATTGTAAACCTAGTTATAATCCAACTTTGCTAACTATATATATATTTATACATACATATTTATATGTATTATGTACTATATAAATATGTTATCCCATGCCCCAAAAATTAAACACCCAATTCTATGGTCCCAGTTTTATGTGATTTCATTCCCTACATCCACATTTTTCCCCTTGACCTTAAGCGCCTGGTTGGCAATGAGGACGACATGCGCACAGCCTTGTTGTGTTGCGGTTCATAAAAGATGGGGGCATATGGGGGGTATATTTCATGGGGAAGTCATGTGGGAATACAAACTACAATATGGGGATAGTACCCTCTGGTAAACTAACATAGCTATGGAAATTCACCATCTTTAATAGGTAAATCAACTATAAATGGGCCATGTTCAATAGCTATGTTCAATCACCAGAGGGTATATTAGGAAAATCAATGAGCTTATTCAAAATGTTGATATTTCATATGATCAGTCTATCCCCGCGTTTTTGGAAAATTGTAGGAAATCATAAGGAAGTATAACTTGGATGTGTGGATACATGCTTTTTCCTATTGCTTATTAATAGTTAATCCTAGTCACATGTGATTTGGGGGTGCAGTTCCACTAAGAGTCGTGGCTTATCCAACAAATAGGTACTATAGGTACGTTCGGTGGTGCCCCCAAACGTGATGTGTGGTGGTTCAAAAAAAATGAAAACTATAGATATATCATGATATATCCGCTACAAACCCTAGTTCTTAGAGTGAACTATACCCCATGAAAACTATAGTTATATCTACTAATTAACTACTCATAAGGCAACTGACCGCTATCGAACGGGGCACCACATTGTACAACCATGGTATACCATGGTTCTAGGCTCTAGGAGCCCCACATCTCAACTTCCGGAGGCAATTTGCACTGTAAGTAGACTAGGTCCTAGTCCCAAGGTGCATCACAAAGCCCAAAATTACACCGCAATTAAGCCTTTTTTTTGCACACATGTGCTACATAGTGTTGCAGAGCATAATTATGACAATTTACGGTTGTCTTGTTCTTGATATTATCTCTCAGCATGTAGTGTGCCATGATATCTAGAATTATATTAATATAGTGTGCCATGATATCTAGAATTATATCAATATATTGACATTGATGTAAATTACATTGATATAAATTAAATATTGAGTATGATTATTTGTTTATCTATCTATCTATCTATCTATCGATCTATCTATCGATCTATCTATATAAATGTGATATGCGTATGCATACAGCACTGTAGGCTGGGATAATGTGGAAACCCGATGATTTTTTTGGACAAATGATCTACACATAGTAGGTTGAATAGTGGGTGCTCCACATCTAAGTAAATGATTGCAGGAGGGTGATGGGGTTTGTAAACCAACTTGAGCCATTAAACATACCCTGGCTGATTGGTTAATTTGTTGGGGCTTATGCTACCTAATTAATTATTTGGTGTTATGATAACCAATAGTAGGGAAACCTTTTTCAACCAACTGACCAACTGACCAACTGACATAATTACATATCATGAAGTGAATACAATAAATTGAACATGGAACATATACATTATAACATATGATTATGATTTCTGAATTTCTATTTTTTAATATTGAATATACTATATTTATTCAATCCTTTGATGTATCATCATTTCCCCATTACCATGGCCATATGATATGTACATACAGTACTCAGTACGGTCTTATATATTACTTAGTAGCTTAGAATCCCAGTGGATTAAGCTTCCTTATCCCCAGAGGGGTAGTTCAGTAACCTACTTATCGTACTGGTGCTAAACGTATGGGATTTTCGGGAATGATCCACTGACTAACTGCAAAATAATCATCCCAGCAACCCATCCAGCAACCCTACGTTTAGCACCAGTAAGTAGTGGACGAACCACTAACAACAATGGGTTAACCAAAATCTATCGGTGATTACAGGGATTTCTCCCCACTGGGTTTAGCTTATCCCTACCCTTCTAACCACTTATATAGTGGATTAACCCTACTTATCCCACTAACAACACTGTGAACTAACCTCTGGGGTGAACTAACCTAGGATTTGCGGCTACTTCGCCACCAAAAAAACGCTTTCTTAGATGGGCCATGGAGTTACTTAATTAGTTAGTAAATGGATTATTTCATTGGGATACAGGGGGCTAAAAATCCCCAGTTACTAACCAGTTACTCACTATTTCTATGGCCATTTTCAATAGCTTTAACTGTATGTTTAACAGTTAGTTAATCCCATGGCCCATCTAAGTACAAGGTGGTGCCCCCCCAGTTATGTTTGTTGGTTTATAAACCATAGTAACTATATATAGATATAAGATGATATAAGCTCCCAAAAAAGCTTAGTTATTGGACTTATAATCGCTGATCCCGGCTGATCCCATGGCCCATCCCGGCGTTCTTTCGCAGGACCCTGGTGGGTTTTGTCCGCAACGTGATCATCAGCGCCCGCACCTACGATGATCAACCCATTACTGTGGCCCAAAGCATCCGGAAGCCACTCGGCGTAAACGCGGCTGACCATGGACAACGGTGGGAAAGAGTAGATTCACCACCACAAATTGCACTTTGGGTGGGTTTAAGCAGCCAAAATGGTGATTTTCACCAGCAAAAATGGTGATTTGGTGGGATTTCACCAACAAAACATGTGATAGTTTCATATCTTTTGCCGGCAGAGAACGTTCCCACTCTCAGTCAATAGGATCAACATCCTCCTTGGGACTTCTCCCACGACGGTGGTGAACCATGGTTGCATCTCACTGCTGGCAATGAACATCCAGGGTTCACAAACAGATTCCATGGGTTTTGACTCATACCCATTTGGGGAATCATGATTACCCAGATTGGGAAAGATGTATATAAAGAGGAAAATGGAGGAAACCATGCACTGTTTTCTATGAAATATGCAGATGTGTTTTTGTGTGTTCACTATGATTGGGTTTGTTCCAACATAGGGTACTAAATCCACTGGTCAGTCGTTTTTGTCCCCAAAGAAAATGACCATTCCTGTCTACCCAATAGGCAGCGACAAACCCAAATGCCAGTTGCGGGAATGAACATCTAGTAGAAACCACAGGTTTGCTCCACATGAAATATACTTGGAACGCAAAACAACCAGAAAAAACAAATGGTGGCTCTCCCAAACAACCATTTGTTGCTCAGGGATTAGTTGTTTAGGTATAGATAATTCTTTGATGAATTAAATCAGTTTCAAGAATAGTTTTCTTGGTTCACCATTGAAAACCATAAATATTAATCATATGGCTGGCTATATGCCCATACTAAGTGGGGTCCCCGAGTTGTAAGTTGCATGCTTGTTAATCCCCTTTAACTATAGTTGCAAGTGCCATAAGCCCATTCGTTCTTCGCTGTATAAACCAGCTTGGCTTAGCTAGTTTGGGGGCCTCACCTTGTATTATTTTACTCAAAGCCAAGTAAAATCTCATGAATTTGGATTCCAATCCCATTCAAGATTCAAGTCCTGTTTTTTACCCATTAAAATCTCAACACCATCAAAACAGATCAAAACCAAGATTAGTTTCGATTGATTTAAGGGAAAGCTTACAGGAAAACCCCATATTTAATGGGAACATCTATTCTGTAGATTTCCCCTTAAACCAATCCATTGAAGATGAGCTTCAAACGTTCGGCTAGCCGCATGTTAGGGATCCACACTTCATCATCAAGTACCTTCCGCGTGGAGAAGGTAATGAGGACGGGACGGGCCCTGGATCCAGCGGCGGACGGTGGATTCATATGGGGGGGTTCCATGGTCATGAGGGTATCCCAACAGCTGGATGGTGACTATTTCATGGAAAATCCATGAAAATCCCAATCTAATAGCTGGATGATTTAGGGGTACCCCCCATTTCAGGAAACCTCAATATGAAATCGAGATTAAATTGGAAAAAAACAATACCAATGAAGCAAAATTGGGGGGGCTATAATCATCACATAAATTTGAGCATATCCGTCCAAGAACAACACATCACAAATCAGAGATTTCGTGGATATTCCACTAGGTGCATGGGCTAATCTTTGACATACGTGGGAAAGTAGACCGAGTTGTTGTTCCAAGTTATGACCCTGAATCACTGGGATGTATTGGGATAGACTGCACTTTGTAGCTACAAACTTTAGCCCAAACAAAATACAGATGATGAACTAAGATATCAAATGCATGAACTTGCATGAACAATCGAAACAGAAAAACAACAGACAAACTAGTAATTCAACAAAGTTGGTCCTTCTCTGGATTTTGTTGGTGATGTTGTTCGGAGAGCGAGGATTCAAGCAGTGCGACCGTGTTCAAAACAGTGAAGCCTGGTGAAGCGCTTGCAGTATAAGACTCCCATTTAGGGATCAGGTTACCGATGAACATCGAGCCAACCCCGCTATTTTTAGTGCGAACACCAGGGGATTGGGTTTTGGCCCACAGCGATATGACAACATATGACGCCTCTTTTGACATTATCCAACATCATATATGAGCCATTAGTATACCCATTAAACGTCCATTTTTGTTTGGTTAAATCCCTTTAAATTATTAAAGGCCATAGCAACTAGAGCCATAAAATATGACCCAGCAGATCGTCCTGATTCCAGCAGAGCTTTGGCAATCCAGTTGAACACAGACTGCAGATGTAGAATACAGAATTCGCAATTGAAACGTCGAAATGAGAACACAGATATGTGTGAACATCATTGAGGGTTTAGACTATCCATTTTTGTTGCTTCTCATCAGGCAAGCACCACTGTTTTTACCATTGTATGCTACGACCTGTATTACGAGATTACTAGTGATTGATGATTGTTTGAATGATCTACCATTATTAAAATTCTTGTTATTGGTAATCAATATTGGGTTTCTACCTATGATGTTGATGTGTAGGATAATTAAAGCAATGATCGTTCTCATGACTATATCATTATTACTTAATTCATTATCCATCATGATTTACTATCCACCATTATCTCTTTTAACCTACCATATCAAACCTATATATGCATAATAGCAATCATCAAATCATTATTATTACCATTATATTATTTATCATTCTTAACTATCATTCACCCGTATTAATCACTGTTGACCATTATTAACCATTATTAAGCATCATTCACCATTATGAACAGTTTTTTCGCCACTATTCATCACAATTTACCATTATTAATCAATCTAACCAGCAAAGAATTTATTTGTTTTGCAGGGTATCTAAGATTGGCAATGGGATTAGGATTCTATTAATCACTGAGATTAGGATTCTATTAATCACTATTATTAATCCATTAGGAAAATCATCATTGACCAAATTAAACCCGCATTTTCCTGGCGCGCCATGCGCGTTTTCACTGTCTCCGGCCACGTTCTCGTGGACTTGGCAGAGAGAGAGGACTTCAGGGGACGCCCCACGCGGGCCTTGAAGGAGTGGCCTGGCGTGGAAAACGTGGAGAAAACCTGGGGAAAACTTGCGGAAAACTTGGGCAACAAGTGGAAAACCTAGGTAAAACATTGGCAGAAAAAGGGAAAAATGTGGAAGTCTTTTGAACAATTTGAGGAAAACCGTGGAAAAAGAGGAAAACATGTTAAACAAAATGTAAGGAGACCTGGGGAAACAGTTGGTGATGTAAGCAGTAAATTGTTAGTACACAACAATAACATATTGAATTTATCCAGGGGGAACAATTTGGTGATCAGGTTATGATTTAAGTGGCAAACATTGGGAGTTACAGGAAGTTTTTCGCAAACATACGTGGTAAACTGAGTAGCATCGGATGGAAAACTGGTAAGAGATGGGGATGGAACCAGACAAGAAAGGGCTGAATCAACGAAAGTGTGATTTACTGCTCCTTACAGCTCCAAACACCGAGACTGAGACTGTCTTTGGAGTGGTTTTTTGGGGTCTAAACACCTTCTCAGAGGGTATTTGGAGCAGGGGCTAGGTTGCTGGTTTGGAACATGGCTTTTATTTTTCCATTCAGTTGGGGATGTCATCATCCCAACTGACTTTTATATGTTTCAGAGGGGTAGGGCTCAACCACCAACCAGACTGTATCCAGAAAATTTGGAGAACACTGAGAACACTTGGGATTTAGGTAGCAAATCTACACATTTAGACGGCCAATTATTGCCGGGCCAAAGCGGGGTTTGCTTTGAATGACCTAGTGACTCACCTCCGCGATTGAGACATCAATGGGATTAATTAAGCAGCTTTGGGGAAACGGTGTTTGATTCTCTTTGAAAAAACAAATATCCAGTCAGCCAGTCGGCATTGCTATGGTTTCTTAACGAGGACTGCTTTTTGTGTCACGTTTCCTAAGGACTCATCTAGTACGGCCTTAGAACTTACAGGGTATCTACATCCTGATTTGAGAATATTGCCATCGTCGAATCCATGTAGTGTCAAATCCACGCAGCATTTGAACACGGGTGGCACATGAGTTTTGAGATTGGGCAATCATTGCGGTTTTCTGGCTCCTTTGTTCAACCCATCACGTAGTGCGTTTCTTTCTTTTTCCCCACCTGCCAGGTGAGGGTTGTTGGATTTTATCAGAGCTGTTCTTCCGCCTCCTCCTCTTCCTCCTCCTCCAGTTTCTCCTCGACCATGTCTGCATCAACTTCCACGTCCACTTCCGCCTTGCCAACTCTTCGCCGATCTCTTCGCCAACTTCTGCGCGCAGTGGGCACTGCTGGACCTCAACTGCCGGCTTCGATCTGAGTGGGCACGGCTGGACCTCAACCGCAAGGTTCTGAGCGGACCTCAACCTGGGACCTTCCGAGCGCAGTGGCACCGCTGGACCTTAACCTGGGACCTTCCGAGCTCAGTGGGCACCGCTGGACCTCAACCTGGGACCTTCCGAGCTCAGTGGGCACCGCTGGACCTCAACCTGGGACCTTCCGAGCTCAGTGGGCACCGGTGGACCTCAACGACCAGATAGAATGCCACAAGATATGCCAGATAGAACGCCAGATAGAATGTCAGATAGAATAACCGAAGATATGCCAGATAAAATGCCAGAAGATATGCCAGATAGAATGCCAGAAGATATGCCAAAAGATATGCCAGATAGAATGCCAGAAGGTATGCCAGATAGAATACCAGAAGATATGCTAGACAAAATGCCAGAATATATGCCAGATAGAATGCCAGAAGGTATGCCAGATAGAATGTCAGATAGAATGCCAGAAGGTATGCCAGATAAAGTGCCAGAATGTTTGCCAGATAGAATGCCAGAAGATTTGCCAGTAACAAAACGTATAAATGTCATGGTGGGGATGACTCGAAGTAAAGTAATTAATCTGGGTTGCAAACAACATACAAGGTGGTGCCCCCTAGTTGCAAGGTGGTTATCACTAACTAATTACAGTTAGTTATAACAGCAAGCAGCAATCAGAAGAATCTACTCTCCTGTAAACGTTTACATAGATGTGGAAATCCCAACATTTGTAGACCATGTTCCAAGGAAAAGTTAAGTATTGGTTTTCCATATTTTTTGTAGGTTTACCCCCAGGGGCACTTTTCGCACTGGTTTTGTAGTGACGCTCAAGCCACTGAGATTGGGAAAAACGTAATCCTTTTGCTGACAAAAATCACGTAGCATCCCCGCAAGGCTTTGGAAGATAATTTTTCTTCGGGTCCAAGACATCGCAATGGTGCAGCTACATGCACCAATTCTCACCTTCATGTGTTAGATCAAGCAATTGAGACATCCGTCGTGGATGGTATGGCTGGGAATGCTTTGCCATCCTGGGATTTTGCTGTACAATCTATTGATTGAATGATTTTCCAACTTGGCCGGTTGGATTATTCTAAGCCAGACCTGAGTGGGCTACGCTTTTGGGTTCAGATTTTATCGTTGGGATTCATTGGGTAAAATGATGTTCCAAAGAAAACTGGGTCAACCTTGCTTAGGTACTATCTATATCTATTTCTATATCTATATCTATGTATATATATATACCTGGTTGGTGGTTTGGAACATTTTTTATTTTCCATATATTGGGAATATATATTTCCCAACTGACTTTTATATTTTTCATGGGGGTTGAAACCACCCACCATATATATATATATATAGATGTAATAGCAATAGGTGGTGACCCATCCCCAAATGATTTTCCAAGTTCCAAGGGCTATGTTTTTCCCCGGAGGCACTGCAAGACTGTGAATGGTGTGTCCATCTACAGGCAGAGGCCGGGTGCATAAATGGGTAGATTCTGCTGCGTTTTGTTTCATGGTATATATCTAAGATTTATCATGGATTTCAGGGACATGTTTGGCATTTCTTTTCTAGTAGAACTGTTCCATCGTCAAGATTGCATTTGTTGTACATTGAATCATTTGGGTCAGATTTTTTCTTGTCATACACTCTGGTAACATATTTAGAATGAATGAATGTTCAACGGCCTAGAAGCTTGGGTACATTAAAGGCTTAGTCCTGAATTCATACTTGTTGCCGTGCAAAAGTGACATATTTGACATGGAAAGTCTTGCAAAATAATTCATCATTGGACGGGTCTAGAAAAGTTCTTAACAGGAAACCCGTGTGTTCCATGAAGCACACATTACACTTGTTATAGATTGTCCTCAAATTCATCCCAATTCATTCAGCATCTTTCAGCAATTTGGAATCCACAACGTGATTCTTCTTAAATGTGTCCTCTGCTTCTGAGGGAATGTTCCCAAGATGTATTATGTATAATATATTATTATCATATTTACTATCTACTCACATAAATTTGTAATTATATATATACATATGTTACGTAAGTAGATGTCTATGAGGATATTCAGCCTCATTTGCCCCAGCTCAAAGCTGCACCATCGAACCAGGCTCCTGCTGCACGATCGAGACCTCGACGACGACGAAGTGCTAGCGCTGACGGCGCTGACTGCAGATTTTCAGCTGCTGGTGCTGCCCTTCCACCATGATCCAAGCGATCTTCAGGTGGAAAGTCGGACTTGTGCTGAGGGAGCCTGAAATTTTCTTGTGGCAAATTGATAGTATATATATATATTATATGAGTAATATACACATATAATGATGTAAATACTGTGAGTATTCCTATATATATATATATAAAATGATGTATATACATATAGGTATATGGTTATACATGTTTATACATATATAAATACAATGGTTGCTGGTTTCAATATATATATATATACAAATCATATCATGTTATATTATATCATATTATATTATATCATATTATATTATATCATGTTATATTATTCTATTATATTTTATAATATATATTGTATTATATCATATTATATTATATTACATTATATTTTATTATATTATGTTATATTATTAAATTATTTTTTTTATATTATATATTGTATTATATTTTATTATTTTACTATATTATATTATAGTATATTTTATCATATTATATTAAATTAATATACTCTATTATTTCATATTATATTATACTATGTTGTATTATATATTATATATACTATCATATTATATTATTTTATTATTATATATTTTATATTTTATATATTAAATGATATTATATTATAGTATGTTATATATATATATATAAATATTGTCATATTATATTATTCTATTATAATATATATATATATTATTATATCATATTTTTATTATATATTGTATTTTGTTATATTATATTATGATATTATATTAAATTATATTATACACAAATTTCCACCTGAGATCCGAGGCCTTCCGTGCGGCAGTGCAGTGGGGCGACGCGCTGCAGGTGGAATCGCTGCTGCGAAGGGCCATCGATCCCAATCTTCCAGGCGCCCTGGAGCGTCGCTTCTTAAAGGGGCCGGTGGATGGGGAAAAAATGGGGCAAAAATGGGGAAAAAATGAGGACAACTGGGGAAAAATGGGGAACAGCTTGGAAAAACTGGTGATTTCTTGAGGATTTCATGGGGATGTCAGAAAGAAACCTGGGATTTTAACAGACAATCATGAATATATGGTTTTTTCTTGTTTTTTCACGGGATTCAATTTAATCATGATTTTTTGTTATGCCCAATTGTGGACAGATCCGCGCATATCCGATAAACCATCAAATCCAATAAATTCACCATTCATTTCCATAAGCTCATATCCGAGTTTTCCATAAACTGATTTCCATAAACTAATATCTGGATATGTTGATGTTATCCGATTCATCATATCTACACACCCCTTGGATTCCTTGGATCTGCCGCCAGGCACGACGTCGTGTCAAGTCGCCGCCTTCCACGGCCATGGCGACGTGCTGCGGATCCTGTTGGCCGCCCAGGCTGAGCCCAACGCGGCGGATGCCGAGGGCAAAACGGCGCTGCTCGTGGCATCGAACAAGGCGGTGACATGGGGATTTGGTAACCCCCCAATTGAACAAACAGTCTAGGTGTTTTTTGTTGACCCCGGGTTCACATTATTTAGATTATTTAGGAATTTTAGATGCTTCAAACATCAAAGAAATGAGAATATCGATGGGTGTTAGATATTGACTAGTATTTTGTTTTTGGCTATCAATGGTAACATGTACATCCACCAACAAAAAAAAACAGGTATCTAAGAGTCACCATCTGTATGCTGCTGAAAAAATGGATGTGAATGGGATTTTTTCACCACCATTGATGGGGATTTGAGCTGCTTTAAGCATCAAAGATCATCAAAGAAATGGGAATATGATTGATAAATGATGGTTGATTGGTTACTATAGGGACTTATAGATACTTTTACTTATACTAGATTATGATAAGCCATAGGATTGAGAGAGCGTTTTCAACCAACTCTAGTCTTTCATGAGAAAACGGGGGTATTGGAACAATGGCCTTTGGTTGCGATAGGGCGGTGACACAACGGGGTAATTTCAGGGGTTCAACCGTGTTTAACCAACACAAACTGGTTGGGAATAGTGGATCAGTTGTTAAACAATTAAGCAAGTGGTAGCCCACAATGTTTAACCCCAAACTTGTGGTTTAATTAACATGGTTTAAGTACATTCGTTTTTTTTTTTTTCTGGTAGATCACCCATTGAGAAAGTGGATCATGCGGCGCAGACTAAAACCTCTTGGCTTTGGCAACACGTGATTCGACAAAATGAGGACGCAACATGTTGGAAGTTTGGAGTGCATTCTTTACTTTTATGTTGTACTAAGACATACATACTTCTGATTGCCGATAAACACATTCAGTTACAAATAGTTACATATAGTTACATGATGTTACATGATGTGACATGTATGTATATATATATAATTAAACATATATATGTATTAACGTATAACATGTACACAGTATATGTGTATACATATTTGGCATGTGCCCCCCAACAGAACAGAGTACTACCCACAGAGATGAAACCGCAAACCCCAGGGCTATGTGGAACTTGTGCGTTCCCTCCTCGACGCCGACGCAGATGCGAACCAAGCAAATTGCAACGACAACACGCCGCTGTGGGTGGCATCATGGATACTTTGTGGCATGTGACTGGTGATTTAAATTGGAATTCACCACACAAAATGCGTTGAATGGTGATGTTAAAAAAATGTGATTTTATGGTGAACTCAGCAAGACTGATGATTTTTGGGGATTTAGCCGACATAGATTGTGTTTTGGGAATGAATGGGCTAAGTTGGTTCGAACAACTATGCCAACTATTTGGTCTATGGTGATGAAACAACTATACGTAGTTATCGAGCGAACATGCCCACAATCTGCGGCCGACAGGAAATCATTGAGTTGGCTTCGGTTTTTGGAACAGCGCTTGCTTGTGCACTTCCTGATAACTTAGGTAGAGGCCCCAGCCTCTTGCATTTTCCCTTCATCAAGTTATTTGGTTGACGTGTCAAGTCGAGATCTTGGTTGGGTTCCATCAAGATCATCAAGGCACGACTATCAGCATCACAAGATCATATCCCCTGGGAACCCAAAAAAAACATAAGTTGGGATATAACTGATATAACCCCCTCTGTATAGGATAGCTGGGTCAACCGACTGGTTAGATACTCACTAGTACAACTTCATGTTTTGCGATAGCAATGGTGACTTGTACGTAAACCAGCTAAGTAAAACTAAAAATTGCATGTATATAGGATTCACCATCTTCATGTTCGAATGATTTGCTAGGACTAGGTCAATTTACCGGCAAATTGATCATGCACCTAGTATTTACCAGTTGCTGAGTAAAAAACTGTTTTTGCTGATTATCTCCGTTTGAAACATTTACAGTAAGTACACGTATCCGTATTAGTGAATAGTTGATAGTTTCAATCCTGATTGAAACTACCACCCGGACTGATTGAAATCACCAACCATAGTCTCCTGTCAGAGAAAAACAACAAAGCATCCTGTAATTTTTACTTTCGGGTGCAGTTCCACTCACAAGTGCTTATATATAGTCAGAACAGAATTATAGGGTCCCCATATCCCAACTTATGGGGTTTAGTTACCCTGCTTATATTCACAAAATATCTCCAACTGCACCCCCAGGTACTATCATAGTTTCAAGTTACAAGTTACAAACTGGAAAACAGATGTTATAAGTTACAAGATATGTCTGTTAGTTTATAAAAAGGTTAACCGTGCCATATATATGTAATATATATATACACAGCACAAACTTATGTTAGTTATGAATGGTCAAATTATCGTTTTCTATGCGGGCTAATAAACCACCAGTTTTCCTCAATTCATTGTAACCATAGATATATCTACCATAAACCAGAGTTATAGTGAAACTAAACCAAATTAGCTATCTAATTATCCAGATTATCCCCAGTACATTACAATTGAATCCCCATGATATTCTTATTTAATCACCATAAATCCCATAACATGTCCATGAAATCCCATAAAATCACCACTTTTGCCATGAAATCACCATTAAATCATATTAAATCACCATTATATCACCATGACGTGTGTGTATGTGTATATGTGTGTATATATATATATGGTAACTGCAACTCAGGAAGGGCCACCTCGAAGTGGTTCGGTTATTGCTGAAAGGGCGAGCAGATCAGAACAAGGTGAATCACAATGCATCTTGGTATGGAAAACAACACCTTGAACTTGGGTTTGAATGGGATTTTATGGGGATTTAATGGGGATTTAATGGGATTTTATGTGAATTCATGTGATTTGATGGTGATTTGCTGGATATGTTCATTGTAATTATGGGATTTAACTGTTCAAAAGGAACAACCAATTGGGATCCCCCCATACCGGGTTCCGGTACAGCACTGGCGACCTTTGAGTGCCGTTTTGGATCCCATTTTCGAGCAACACGCAGATCTTATCGATCTTGCGTTGCAAAACATCGGCACCTTTGCGATTGGTTCCGTGCAAACTATGATATTTATCTCCATGCGGAGACACTGACCATGGTGGACGATGCAACCCTTCTCTTTGAGACTGTGCAACATTTGCTGCTTTTGAAGCCTACTCCTGAAACAACGTCCGACACTGTGGCCGACTCTACCGGCGGCCCAAGTGCCACGGCTCCGCCAACTGACATTGAGCCGTCGCCGTCCAGGCTATACCAGATTGATTCTTGGACTACTGACACCAATTGATGGAGACGGAGATGTTTCTGGATTGCATGCCTTGGTCACACCGGTGACACCAGATTGATAAATTGTGGAGGTTTTGTGAATTCGGGGTATTGCCATGACCAGGCGACACTTGTTGCGGGGTTCGATGGGATTCGTAGAATGTAACTATTGAATTTGAACATTTTTAGCGGATCTAAGTAGCAAAAATGGTCATAAATTGGGATACAAGGGACATTTCAGGGGGCAGCAAAGAGTATGATGTGGGTTTGCCTAGACGCGTGGCCCTGGAAAATATGGAAATCAACTCGCTTGGTGTATAGTGGGATTGACAGGATGTCATCAATCTTATGACAGTTTTGGTATTGGGTATATGGTGCTGGTTGGTGGTTTGGAACATTTGGATTATATATTTTTCCACATATTGGGAATATATTTCCCCAACTGACTTTCATATTTTTCAGAGGGATTGAAACCACCAACCAGTGGTGGATACGGGAAACAGTAAGAACCAGAGTAGACAAGGAATTTCCCATTGGCATGGTGGACGAGACATTGCACATTTGTACTGTACGGTGACAACATTTAAATCTTTGGAGTAGTGGATTTGATTTCCAACTGTTTAAACATTATCTTTTTATTTCCATAATTTCCCATGTTTAAATGTTGGGTAGGCCTCCCAGGAACCCCATTTTGGTGGTCATTTTTCTCTGTTTAATTCATTTAAACATCCGCGTGTTTTAATTTGGGCGCCGTACAATGGATTGGTCACCCTTTTGAGCCAGCTGTGCTGTTCACCTAAAATCCTGTCAAACCTTGAACTGAAGATATTGAAGACACCGCAAAACATACAGTGGATGGGAAGAAATCACCAGTTGATAAGTGGTTTATCTCACTATTTCAAGGTATTTGAAGGATTTCAATCATTCCAAGTGGTGCAGGATTTATTGAACCATCCAAAAGTGATGGTTTGAGTGTCATCTCTCCAATCGTGTTATCTTTCAGGTCTGTTACCATTTTCCTTGCGGACATTACCCTCTGGTAAACAAACATAACTATGGGAAATCTCCATTTTTGATGGGTAAATCAACTATTTCTATAGCCATGGCTTCAAAGATCCTCTGGTAAACTAACATAACTATGGAAAATCACAATTTTCTATGGGTAAACTCACTATAACTGGCCATTTTCAATAGCTATGTTAAATTACCAGAGGGTACCCACATGGTTTTGTTGGACACTTTGAAGACGGATCGGATCGTGTTTTTGCGGACGATGCAATGGCCTGTGGTTGGATCACCTCATCGTTGCCCAGAAAAAACTTGTCCCAACAAGGGTGGTTAGAATAGATGAATCATTTACAAGGTGGTGCCCCCTAGATATATTTACCATAAACCGAACCATAGTTAACCTAGTTAATCATAGTTAATCTAGTTATAATTCTACTGGGCTAACTATGGAGCACCACCTTGCATAGGTTGATCATGATAGGGCGATGGCATTATCAATGACTTATAGTGCGTTGCAATAGTACGGTGCTGCAAATATATCAAGTGTACTCATTCAGTACTACTGTAACCGCTGAACCAATCCCAAAGTCTGTGAAGTATTCATAGTATCGTTTAAATATGCAGATCTTATGTTACATCAGTCGCAATATTCGGGTCTATGTTACATACCCTTAGATTCAAGATGCACGCCCAAGAATAGGATTGGTTTCCGGAGAAAACTGAAAAAATCCTGGGGGCCATCCCCTAATTGTGAGCCCCTTAAAAGGGGGTGCCCCACAGTCAGTTAGCTAAGTTGGATGATATAACTATATAACTAGGTGAGTTCTATGGTTTATGGTAGAGATAACGTATATCTATAGATTCTAGTTTATGTGGTTTACTAAACCAACTTATAACTGGGGGGCCCCATCCTGGGGGGCCCCATCCTGTAGGCAAATTGGATATTATTGGATGTTTGAAACCAAGCTATCCTCGGGGCGCCACCAAATCATCACCCATATGCTCCATGGTGCTGGAATAGTTACCAACATTTACCCCATAAAGGACCCAAATGTAGGTAAATATAATATACATGGAGCATATGGGTCATGAAGTTGAGACAAAATCCCCAAATTTGGTGGTTAGGTCCCCGTGAAATCCAAGTAAATCACCATGAATAATCCAAAAATCCCCATCGAAAACTCAGCCTTTTAGCCTCCGGTAAACGTTTACATAGCGAACTGGAAAATCACCATGCATTTTTTATGGGAAAACTCACTATTTCTATGGCCATGTTCAATAGCAAACTGTTAGTTTACCAGAGGCTACTTCTACATAAATCCCATTTAATTCCCATTAAATCACCATTAAATCACCATCATCATTTCCCCTACTTTCCTTTGAAATCCGGCATGGAATCAGGTGGAATCCGCTCTTTGGGTCGCCTCGGACAACGGCCATGCGGATGTGGTGCAGCTGCTGATCAAGTGGAAAGCGCAGGTGGATTCCTGTGACTTGGGATCGATTTGCAAAAGTGAATGGCTGGTTGGTGGCTTGAAACTTTTGGATGATTTCTACAAGGTGGTGCCCCCCAGTTATAAGTTGGTTTATAAACCCCATTAACTATAGTTATAAGTACCATAAACCATAGTTATTAGAGTTATAAATCAACTTAGCTATCTTGGGGGCACCACCTTGTATGGTTAATCATGGTTAATATAATGGTCAATACTGGTTAATAATCACTGGTTGGTGGTTTGGAACATGACTGGATTATGACTTTCCATTCAGTCGGGAATGTCATCATCCCAATTGACGAACTCTATCATTTTTCAGAGGGGTAGGGCTCAACCACCAACCAGATGGTGATTGATCATGAACTGAATGGGATTCCGATTCCTCATGGGTTTTGGCGATTTGGTTGGATGTTACCAAGAATGATGATGTTTAATTGTGGATTTTGGAAGCGGTTCAGAGCCGAGATCATCTCTATGTGGGGACAGAGTTTTTGAAGCCTATGATAGTTTGGTAGGATCGATAGATCAGGGAAATTTCTGTTTTTTTTGGATTTTTCTGGAAGTTTCTAGGATTCGAGTATTTTTGTTCAATGATTTAAGCAAGAAAATAATGGGCTTTAATGATGTTTAAGGAAGATATGGTGTTTAAAGGTGATTGCTCAATGTTCAGTGATTGTTCAATGGTTTATTCTCTTGCTAGTGTTCAATGAAGATATGGTGATTTGAGGGGATTTGATGGATCTAGCAAAGTGTTTAATGGGGTTTATATATTGGTGTTTACTGGGGATATACCGGTAGTGTGATGTAACGAACAAACATGATGGTTTTATGATGTTTTATGGTATATCATGATATCATGGCCCCATAGTTAGCTAAAGGGATAGTCGGATAGACTGAGGATACTGCTACAATGGAATACAATGGAGTAATGCCTGGAGAATATTGGGATATAATGGGACAATAATGGTAGAATCGGATAGTATCTGGTGAACTAACATTTTGCAATGGAAAATCACCATGCTATTAATGGGAAAATCCACTATTTCTATAGCCATTTTCCATAGCTTTTTGTATGTTCACCAGAGGGTAGCATCTTGCAATACAATGCGAAAGACCTAGACTCATTGGATAGTTTCTTTACGATCAAAATGCCGGATTTCCCAAGCGTTCCCTGACACACCCGTTCCGGGATAGGTAAATTTAGCCTCTGGGGATTAGCCTCTGGTAATCAAACATGGCTTGGAAAATCTCCAGATAAGTGGATAAATGGAAAATCTATCAAAATCTCTGGAACATCTCTGGAAAATCATCCGGAAATCATAAATGGAGGTAAATGGATGATTTTCAATTGCCACGTTTGATGACCGGAGGGTAAAATGTGTTTCTTTCTTTCATGTTCGTTTCTTAATAGCGACGGACAATCACTCCGTAGTTTAGGAAAACATTTTTTGCAGTTAATTATATCGTAAGAGAGCCACTTTGAACATTATGTTCTGAGTGCATACTTCAATCATCTCGTATAATTTGAGCACTTTCCCTATCTAATGTATCAATCTCTCAATCTATCCACCTATCCACCTATCCATCTATCTATCTACCTATCTATCTATCTATCTATCTATCTATCTATCTGGGGGGTCCCACTTTGTATCAATGGGAACTGGTTCTATGGCAATCTATATTTTGGTACGTGGCATGCGGGTTCGTTGGAATCACTGAATGTCTTGCACAAGCGGGGAGTTGAGCCGGACAACTTGTTTGAACCATGGATGTAACACCATTCAATCTAAAAATACAGATAGAACACATATACCGGTTGCTGGTTTGAAACACTTTTTATTATTCCATATATTGTGAATATCATCATCCCAACTGACGAACTCATATTTTTCAGAGGTGTAGGTTGAAACCACCAACCAGATATAGAAAACATATAGAACACGTGAGTCTTGAAGACATACAAGGTGGTGCCCCCCATGTTATAAGATGTTATAAGTTGGTTTACAATCCCATTAACTAGTTCGATATATCTACCATAAGTCCTAGTGAAATTAGACTTACGTTCACCAACTTAGCTATCGACCGGGGGCACCACCTTGTAATATATGGGATGTCATTCTTCCCATTGACAATAGATGATTGACCGTTATTAACCATTATTAACCATTATTAACCAATCCTTAGCTTATTAACCATGGAATATAGATGATTAACCATGATGGGATGATTGGTCAGTTGGTTGGTTACTTATGTCAACCAAACAACCAACTACTCTCTGGCAAACATACAGAAAACGAACTGGAAAAATCACAATTTTTGACGATAGATGATTAACCATTATTAACCATTATTAATAACCATTATTAATCATGGTTAATAACCATTGTTAATCATTATTAACCATTATTAACCATTTAACCATGGAATATAGATGATTAACCATGATGGGCAAGGAATCCCCATCAACATCCATCAACCCATCAACGATCCATCCAGGTGATCACCAGAAGACCAGTCCATTGTGGGTCGCTGCGTGGAAAGGCCACGTGGACATTGTGGTCGTCTTGTTACGATCCAAGAAGGATCCGCACCTGACGCTGGGACTTCAGGTGGGATTTCATGGGAAAGCCCATGAACTAAGTGGATTTCATGGGATATGGAACCATAATTTCAATGGATTCCATTGGATTTCAATGGATTCCATTGGATTTCAATGGATTTTATAGGATTTAGCTTAGTGGAAGTGCAGTGAACTAAGTGAACTAAGTGGACTAAGTGGACATGTAACTATAGTTATAGACGCCCCCACATCCCAACTTATGGGGGTGTTTTCACCATGGCTATATCCGTTTGTAACCTCAACCGCAAGCCCAGGTTACGATGAAAGCCACGTATGCGGATGTCTCAAAATAGGGTGCCACAAGGCTTTATATCTTAATACTATCTTAATTGAGCAATGTAAAGTTTCGGGCACCCATATTTCAAGACATTCCCATGTCTATGCATATCAAACAAAACCTGATTGCTCGTCCCAACCGTTCTTTTTCTAAACCTCAACGTTTTTCCTCATTGAAGGTTTCATAGGTCCCAATAAACCAATGCCCTCTGGTAAACTAACATAGCTATTGAAAATGGCCATTGATTGTGGATTTACCCATGAAAAAAGGTGATTTGCCCATCAGTTACGTTAGTTTACCAGAGGGTAAATCCCATTAAATCCCAGTCAATCACCATTTTTCTTGGTGAAATCCCATTAAATCCCATTAAATCCCGAAGCCGTACCGGTTTTTGTCATCAAGAAATGCCGCTACTACGGTGCCCCTTGGCCGGCCGATGTTGGCCGATGTTGGCCGTCAAGCCGGTCGGAAGTTCACCACCATCAAAACTGCTGGTAGAATCCACCCCAAAAATGGATGAAGTGTGGTGTTTTTGGATTCGATAACGTTGGTAGGTCATAGTGGCTTACAGTTTTCCATTCTGCACTGAGTTCACTGGAACTTCAGTATGATAATGTAGGAATAGTATCCCCTAGTATCAGAATAGCCGGCAGTTATAGCCCGAAATACCAGTTATAAGTCAGTGAAATCAGACCATTTATGGAATGATAACTCCATTTTAAACAATTTATAACCATGTACCGTTTATAACTGGTAAAGGACCTTAACTGTATACCATCAGCTTTTCTTTCGCAGGGATTGTACAAAAAACACTTACATGGAAATAGCAATAGGAGGAAATCTTGACCAACGGGTATAGTGTATAGTACACCCTTCAGTTAAGGTCCTTTACCAATTATAAATGGTTAATTATACATGGTCATACATGGGGTTATCATTCCATAACTGGCTTGATTTCACTGACTTGTAAATGGTAAAGGCGGAGAACTGTGATCGGAAATCGCTAAAGGATACCGCCACCAACTGGTGCGGGATGGACCATCCACAACTGGACGATTTAAAATTGACAAAAAGATATGCTATAACTCGGTATAATAATCATAAGGCATATATATATAAAGGTAATGGGGATATATATATATATATATATAACATTATATAACTCGATTCAGATACCTTTCAGATACCTCATTGACGGTTTTGATCCACAATTCAGATCTGAATTTTGATCAAAGCTTGGGGGTGGTAAAACTGTCATGGCTCATGGGGCGATCCCCCATTTCTAAAGAGGCATGCATGCTAACTAGCCTAGGTGCAAAGCAACTTAGTTAGTCATGGAGGTTCCTGAGTCATGGGGTACATCCAAATCATCCAAGTCATTCGACCATGACTTATAGTATTGAAACCTATAGTGACTTGGGAGGTACCCCATTTTTTGGACACGCGCGCACCATCAACCATTGACGCCCAGGACGGATCACGCCCAGGGCGCCACGCCCCTGTGGGTAGCGTCAAAACATGGTAGGGTGGAGGTGGTGCGCTGCTTGATGAAAGCAAAGGGAAATCCTGACAAGGCCCAAAGAGCACAGCACCGGGATTAACCAAAAAAAAGTGATGCAATTATTGATGCAATGGGAGTTTTGGGAATAGGCCATTACAAATGAAAAAAGGGTTTTGACTAAAAAATGTGATTTAATGGGATATATCGGATATATATATATATATATCATATGTATATTGGTGATATAATCGGATAGTTGATTAGGTTGGAAACATTGCCAATTCCTGGGGCTATAGCCCCCAATATATCAGATGTGTGGGGTGGTTGCAACTAAGTCAGTCCTTATCTTTCACGATGGGGTCTTGGTGCCCCAAATTCACCGATTTACTGCGTGGAAGTCTGGATGTGGACGTCTGCAGGGTCCTTCAAAGAGGTTGCCGAAATGCACCTTCGTATACATATATATATATATATATGTGAATATATGATATAACTTATTGTGTATATATATATATATTTGTATGTATATATATATATATGTATATATATATATATATATGTATTTAACTAATATATATATATATATATGTATATGTATTTAACTAATATATATATATATATATTATAATTCCACCATTCAAAACTTTGAATGCTTTGAAGCATAGCCAAACCATGGACCAGGTCCAGGTGGATCTCTTCAGAGCAAGCTTCGACGGTGACCCGATCGGGAACTGGGTCAGACTTTAGACAAGATGAATGCAGCAGAGACCACCCACTACGATCCAGACATGGATTTCGACCACTGCTGGAGCCGCTCGACATGTGCCGGCAGGGTGGCAGAAGTGGAAGGCCTCATTGCAGAAGCCCAACATGCGCATGAAAACGAAGTGACACGCCATGCCTGACAGCGGCGCACCAGGAAGAGCTGCCTGCTACATATGTATTTACTTTTAACAATATATATATATATACATACGTATATAATATAATATAATATAATATAATATAACATAATTTAATGAAATATAACATAATATAATATAATATAATATAGTATATATACTGTATAATATATACAATATACATGGATATACACTTTTAACATGCGGATATAACTATAATACTATAGTTGATGGGCTTATAAAGCAACACAAATTTTGGACATGCTGGGCCTCACCTCAAAGGAATCATCTCCATTTCGTCAATTCCTTGACCATTTCGTCTCCATCATCAAACCGATCTGAAACAATAACTGGTTGGTGGTTTCAAACATTGGTTTAGTATGGGGTAATGATGGTTAATCATGGTTCATACTGGTTAATAATCACTGGTTGGTGGTTTCAAAATGTTTCAAACATGAATTTTATTTTCCATACATGGGATGTCATCCTTCCCATTGACTTTCATATTTTTCAAGATGGTTGTTGCACCACCAACAAGATAAATATTGGTTTGGGAAAATAATGTTCCCAAGGGCTGCTATTATTTCTGTTCCCCGTTTTTGTTGCATCTAAAATCGCACAAACAGCCACTCGGATGTGCATACAATTACAAAATAGTAAATTGTTTTTTAAACCCATACACAACCCGCATAGTACTGGGGATATGCCATATGACTACAATGTGGGGGCCCGCAGTTATAATTAAGTTGGTTTATAAACCCCACTAAGTATAGTTATAACTACAGTACCATTAACCATAGTTATTGGAGTTATAAGCCAACTTAGCTATCTTGGGGGCACCACATTGTAGGGTATACTATGGATATTACCCACTGGTTTCTGCCGCACCCCGCACCTTGCACCTCGTGACAGGCCAACCGCGAGGGACGCTCGCCTCTGTGGGTGGCGTCGTATTGGGGCCACCTCCATGTGCTTCTGCTCCTGTTGCTGCAACGTCTTCATGGCAACCTTCGGAACGTGGTTGGAGATTGTTTGCGCCGTGACGGAGCTTGCGGAGGGTTGAATTTTCGAAGCACCAACCAGATCCAACCAGCGCAACAAAAATCGATCAAACATCAATAAACATATATTGATTATTGAAAACATGTGGTTATAAATGTGGTCAAACATTATTGTTGTGGGTACCCTCTGGTGAACTAACATAGCAATGGAAAATCACCATTTTTAATGGGAAAATCCACTATAAATGGCAATTTTCAATAGCTATGTTAGTTTACCAGAGGGTAAATATTGTTTTTCAATTCAATTGAACTTGTAGCATGGTTGACATCGAGAGATGGGGGTTACCCGGCCTGGTAAACGTTTACAAAAAACGATGGGAAAATCACCATGTTTTTAATGGGTAAATCAACTATTTCTATAGCCATTTTCAATAGTTTTTTGTATGTTTACCAGGGGGTATATAATTACTGGATATTAGTGGAAATGACATGTGAATGCAAAATGGTATGGTTTTGGGAATATGCAGGAAAACAATGAGACCATTATGAGATAGTTGACTAAGATTAGCGCCAATTTTCACCACTGAACATCAATGTCCGACTTGAAAATTGTTATGTTGAGGATTCCCCGCTGGATTTGGCTAGTCTCCTGGCAGGGAAACCATCAGATACAGTGAAGACAAATCCCACTAGATGAGAAGAAGCGGGAATGCCCGCAATGTTTTACTTTATACTGGTTGGTGGTTTGGAACATTTGGATTATTTTTCCATTCAGTTGGGAATAATCATCCCAACTGACGAACTCATATTTTTCAGGGGGTGGCTCAACCACCAACCAGTGATAGTATTCCTATGTTAAATGGGTGGTGAGCAAATTGTCATGAACTAAAAGAGCACCAACCAGGAGGTGGCCGTCAAGAACAGTGGGATGTGGTGTCCGAAAACAAGTGATGGACATTCCAAAAAGAGAAACTTCCAACAACATCAAACAACAATGTGGCAACCCCAAATCAACACGTCTCTTGAAAGAAGTGGACATATTCAGATGATCATGTGGCAGGAGTAACTCGTGCCTAAAGAAATGGCCATTCTGAATTCATCCGTTGTAAAGAATTCACTACCATGGTTTTATGTTAATCCTGTTATACAATGTGGTGCCCCCGGTCGATAGCTAAGTTGGTGAACATAACTCTAATTTCACGTTTGGACTCATGGTAGATATATCGAACTAGTTAATGGGATTATAAATCAACAAACATAACTAGGGGGCACCACCTTGTAGCCATTTACATCCATTAACAATAATTGATAACTGGTTAGTGGTCCACCATCCATTGGCTTTGTAAAGCAACGTTCACATCACTGGGGGGCAGCCACGCAGCCACCTTTCCGTCATATCACATCTTCAGAATTCTCCAGATATGCGAACATAAATGGTGCTGGAATATGAATCCCAACATAAAAACCCCATTTCGTAGGTAAATAATGGTAAATAATGGTAAATATACTGAAAACATGGAGCATATGGCTATATATTTACCCTAATAAAGTGGTGTGTAGCCATTTTTTCGCGGGCCCTTTGAATGTCTTGGTCGCTCAACTTTAGGTGCTGAACGTCTCAGTTGCCGTCCACGTCTCGCTTTCGAAAAAGCAAGCGCGTTGTGCCTGGTTAGTTGCTGTAAACAAATTTTAAGAGCAAGATGGGTATGATACGGTATAGATGTATTTCATTAATGGTACAAGAAACTCACCAGCCGATGTTTCATTTTCTGTGAGGGGAAACTAAGATTTGCCTTGTATCTATTCCATTCTATATCAATACAATATTATATATATATATACGTATAATATGTATATATATAGTCTATATATCTCTACCATGTGGGGCCCCCTCAGTTATAAGTTGGTTTATAAAACCCAGAAAGTATCGTTATAAATATACCATAAACTATAGTGAAATTGGAGTTATGTTCACCAACTGAACGCTATCGACCGGGGGCACCACTGCAGTACGAAAACGACCCTCAAAAACGCACAGGAGTCGGTGGGAACCATCACCACAGCGACTCCCACCAACATTGAAGGTGGGCCCAGCGAAGGGTTAAAGACAAAGTCTGGATTTGAAGTATATACACAACAGTTATGGCCTGAAATACCAGTTGTAAGTCACTTATAAGGCCATTTATAGAATGATAATCCCATTTCACCATTTATAACTGTTTATAACCATTTATAGCTTGTAAAGGACCTTGACTCAAGCGTCAAATGAAAACCCAAACCCGATATCGATATCATACGGTAACAACCGAAGATGAAAGCATACGGGTATCAGTCGGTATTAGCCAGAAAAAAAGAACTTTGTACGGGCATACAGCAAAGACTCATGAGATATTGTGTAATTTGTATTTGTTTGGTGGTGGAGCGGGTAATGCCTTTGAACATGTGGACACGAGTGCCATGATTTAACCGAGTCGTAATGGATGATTTACAGCCCAATTCATCCACCATTGCAAATGATTTCAATTGGTTAAAATATGTTAAAAGCTTCAATGCAACGGTGGGCTGCTAAACAGGAAGACACCAATCAACCGGCTGTCTCAAACATGATGACCCCTGCTGGGTAAACTTTGTCCTAGTTCCTAGCCACTTTTGTGGAGAAATATGTCATCTCCTCAAAGATAAATAAGTTATGTACAGGATAGTCATGACTGGCTCCATCGTAATTGCAGGTATCATGTTGTTGTATCCCATGTTTTTTGTTGCTCAAACAGCCACTTTCCAGTAATCAAACACCGCAATGGAAACCAGGAAACAATGTAGTACATATGGATGATTTCCATTGTTATGTGCTGTTCAAGAGGCTAGTTAGACTGTTCATCCCCAATTTTAGCATGTACAGTCTGTACAGTCTATAATCCCCATTGCAAGTGGACTATCTAAACCTGAATACCCTATTGATTCACCAGCTTTGTAAATATGTTTATATGTATGTGTATATACTGTAAATATGTTTATATATATATATTAAGTAGTGAAACACCAAGTCGCTATCATCATCTCAAATGCTCAAACGTGTTTTTGTCGCAACCGCTGAGCAGATGCAGTTTTTTTTTTAAAAAAAAAACAATATTTTCCGATGGTAGTTCGATGACGTTTCACCTTTGACAACGGTGGTTGCTATCCCACCCAAGGATGATTATAGCCAGCCTAAATCCAACAGTTCTGTGAGTCATTTAAACCATACATCAGCAAACTTGGTTTGATACGATGAGGATTAGATCACCACAGATCATGAGAAGTAATGATGGTGAATAGAATCATAGTTGTATTAAACCACGGTCAACTAAGTATAGTATAAGTACAGTTAAAGTTAACTGATAGTTATTAACCATATTATAATCATAGTATAGTTAGCTAATAATTATAGTTATATAACTATACTATTAGTTGGATTAAAACTAATAATAACTACAATGTGGGGCCCCAGTCGATAGCTAAGTTGGCGAACTCCAATTTTACTATAGTCTATGATACTCATATTGCTCTAGTTTTTCATAGGGTTTACAAGTTTAATAACCGACTTAGCTAATAACAATAACTATAACTCCAATTTCACTATAGTGTATGATACTTATTGCTATAGTATTTAAACTCCAATAACTATAGTTTATGATACGCAACTTTCTATAGTATTCATAGGGTTTTCTTTAACCAACTTAGCTATCGCCCGGGGACCCCACATTTCAAGACCACCGGCAACTGCAAGGTGAGGCACCCAGCTTAGTTATCATAAGATCAGCTATAAATCCCATGGAAAATCCATGTTTTCCATTTTTGTTTTATGGGTGAAGCCTTCACATTTTCCAGTGTCCGATTTCGCTTAGGGCCTCACCTTGGATACCTTGGCCGTTCCGCGACTCAGCCGACCTCCCTGTAGGCACCTATGCGGGACGCTTTACGCCCACCCTGCCGGGTATCTACAAACTTCAGGCCATTGACGTGGATTCTATGGACTTCATGGATTCAAACGGGGCCACTGACGATGATTTAGCGGGGGGGTCATTGGGATGATGGCTAGAAAATATTCGATAATGAATGGGGTTGTGAAATGGGCAGTGACCAAAAACTTGAAGATTACACTTGCAAACAAAAAACCTTGAGTTTGGTCCCTCACAAGAAACAAACATATGTTTCCACTTTTTAGTTGCCAGCGCCTAGGGCGAACCGTTGGTAGAATCGCAAGATGTTGCTGAGCACAATCCGCCATCTCACTTCACCAAGCACCTCCAGACCTCCGGAAGACCTGCATCTGACTTCTTGGAGGAAGAGGAGGACTCAAACAAGCAGCACAAGCGCTTTCTTGCCAACATTCGATAACTGGGCCCCTCCTGCGTGTCGCAAGCCTCTCGGCCCCATTGGTACCACCAGTTGGAAAACATCCGAGATCCTAACACCTCGGAAGTGAACATTTCGGTGCATGGCAACATGCATTTGGCAAGGTGGGATAAGTTGCTCTTAGCAACAGCTCCTTCCAACGCAGCAACAATTTTCCAGTACCACATTACGGAACTCCAGGTTTGAAGAACTATACCTGCACCTTGACATAGACGAGTATTACTCAAGTATCCCGGAAAGAGAGACAAACAAGTGATTTATTAATGTTTAATTATTATATTTCATTCAACACTGTATATTGTGGATACCGATACTGGTACCCTTGTGTCAAAGAACCAACATACATGGCTGATTGTCATGGTCTCCTTCGCTGCACATGCAACCAACAAGACTTGAACAGGCTGCGATCCACCGCTGTTGTTTGACAATTAGTTCCGGGAGTACCCCAAACATCATTGGAGATGATCAAATTCCGCTGGAAATTTCCGTTCTTAACCAACCAGTATTTCATGGAATGACGTTGCGGGTTTTGAACCTTGCTCACTTGCCAACAAAAACATCTGATGCGATAAGCAACATATTTGAAGCCTGGGCCACCAGTTGAAACACACTCAGCAGTTGTTTCATCCATTAACCCTGAAGCCTCAACTACTTTGTCAAAAAATATCAGACCCAGCGGACTACAGTTATTGAAAACTCTTTAAGCATCATTCACCAAGCATTTTTGAGTACCATGGGTTTTTCTTAATCCATGCTTACATCACTTACATCCCCTCCTCATTTTTTAATGTTCCATCACAATCCTTAGCTTCGCTGAACATGATTGGGGAAAAAACATGGGTTAATCCACTTGGGGAATATACTGTGGTTGGTGGTTTGGAACATTGGTTTAGTAACGAGGTAATGATGGTTAATCATGGTTAATAATGGTTAATAATCACTGGTTGGTGGTTTCAAACATGGCTTTTATTTTCCATAATATAATATATATATATATGGGATAATCCCAACCCCATTGACGAACTCATATTTTTCAAGCTGGTTATTGCACCACCAACCAGCTGTTGTTATTTTAGTTCCCAAGGATCCAAGTTCGTTGCGGAAAAGCACCGGATCTTGAGATGTCATCCCCAAGGTGGTGCCCCCCAAGTTATGTTTTGTTAGTTATAGTTAATAGGTAGTTTATAATCCCATTAACTATAGATTGATATATATATATATCTAATATCTACCATAAGTCCTAGTTGTTAGTAAACCAACAAACATAACTTAGTCCCAAGTCCTAATTCATTCGATATATCTACCATAAGTCCAAACGTGAAATTAGAGTTATGTTCACCAACTTAGCTATCTTGGGGGCACCACCATGTACTTTAAAACAGGCTATAGAATGCGATATAAACTTTTATACCCTCTGGTAAACTAACATAGACCCTGAAAATCACTATTTTTTAGTGGAAATTGAGGGTCGCACTGTTAATTTATTCGCTAAATGTGGTATATATCAGTGATTCTCCCCATAGGTCGCTGTGACTCTCTCTTAGCTCTCTTAGCTCCTTGGGGATGTCCCCTTAGCTCAAACACCACCGCTGTATTGGGCGGTCCTCACCCTATGGCGCCAGTTGGAACAAGCGGTGCCGGGGATCTTCGCGGAGTATTGGTGGCATCGCAACATCCATCGCAATGCGCCGCAGCAGCCGGACCGCGGAGCGGCCGAGTTGGAGGGTCCCAACGCTGGTGACTGACTGGGCTGAAGAGTGGGTTACCTTCTTGGTTGTTTTATGGAAAAATCGCCTATAATATATATATATATATATATTATAGTATATATATATTAGTTATATATATATAATCTTTAATATATAAATAAGGGATTTTCCAGCAAACTATGTTTGCTTGCCGGAGTGCAATGTTGTTAATTCCTTTGCAAATGAAGGAATATTGAGTTTCACAAGCTGAGGAATGTGGTTTTTGTTCTTTCGTGTTTTTGCTTTGAAAATGAATGAAAAATCAGCTCAACATACCTTGGCCACCTGACTGATATTGAGTTTTTTTTTTGGTGGCCAGCATATCCATGCTTTGCAACCCCGAAAGATCTATTATTAAAAAAGATAGTGAATCTAAGAGGGCTTCCCTCCGGGAATTAAACATGGCTTGCTGGGTAATCCCCTATAAATGGCAGAGTTTCATATTGCCACGTTCGATTCCCAGAGGGTATTTACTATAAGTCCTGATTGGCCAAGGTTTTTCAACCACAAGCTAGATGAGACCTGGCGCACCACCTGACGATTGTTGTTTCCACAATATGTATATATATATATTTATATATATTATATTATATTATATGTATTGATATATTTATGATATTTATTTATTTATCTATTTATGTGTTTATGTCCTCATGAAATATTGCCATTACATTATTGGTTTGCTTAATTATTGCTTGTGAAATTCCATGAAATAGCCCTATGATATCCCTATTACATTTTTATTAAATCATCACCATAAAACTAATCATAACAAATCCCCTACCTGAGTGCTAGCTGTCAGCCAGATGTCATACCAAAATGAATTGACTAAGCAATTTTTCCACCGAACGCAGGATATCACACGCATTGATCATGTCTTGGACTTCTGGTTCCCCGACGTCACCACAGCACCTGCTTTTGTGAGATGGAAGTTCGTCCTTCATTTCGAGACTAGGCAGAAGGTGAAGCACGGATTCAATGGAGGAGAACCTGAAAACTCGAAAAAAAATGGGGGGGGGTTCTTGAAATGGGGGATCCCAAGTCACCGGTTTCAAGATTAAAATGGTCTGATTTGGAGGATTTTGAGGTATCCCATTTTAGGAAATCTCCATTTAATTGGGATTTAATGCTGATTCTATCATGATTTATCCAACAAACATGTTTGGATTTGCGGGATGAACCTAAAAATAGTACCAAGACACTCAGGTATCGTACCTACAAAAATGGGTACAATAGAGTAGCCGAGTTGGGCAAAAGTACTAAGTCAGATTAAATCTATGGGGCACATGTGTATTGTTTTCTATGGGTCAATGGAGGATCTAGGTATACATATTATAATATATAAATATATATATATATATGTTTTGTTTACTATATGTTTGGAATTGAGTGACCCTATGAATATATATGTAATCCCCCTGGCAATTTCCTCTATAAAATAGAGGTACCCGGGTACCCTTATAACCCATTATTTTATCCCTCGATAAAATGTGTTTTTTTAATGTTGGGAAATACGAAGCACTTTTTGGTGTTTTTGGCATGTTGCAAGGTCAACCCAGGTCCCCATTTTATAGAGGGACTTTTTGGGGTAACTTTTGGGGGCTCTTTTTAACCCTGGTCCCCATTTCATAGAGACTAATGCTTGGATTGTGTCAACATGAACAACTCGCTAGACCGGCAGCACCACATGGCTCCAAAATGTTCAAAAAGATCAAACATGTTGGCAAGATTTGGCAAGTAAAAAGAGAAAC
>Ga0126342_10001864_pt1 | contig 31293 bp, 33 predicted proteins | sample Cyp1metagenome_FD_92528 | JGI IMG/M metagenome (GOLD analysis project Ga0126342, IMG submission 92528) | Coral microbial communities from Lord Howe Island, Old Settlement Bay, Australia - Cyphastrea 1 metagenome | ecosystem: Host-associated > Invertebrates > Cnidaria > Coral ...
ACCCCTGACATCAAAATAATAATGTATGTTTACACGCCCCTAAATAAAGTATTTGGATTTCAGGGGTCTAATCAAATTTTTGATGGTTGAATACTAAAGTTCCAAGAAAGTTCACTTTATGTAGTCGTTTTCAATTAGGCAATTCATTGTGAATACTAAAGTTCCAAGAAAGTTCACTTTATGTAGTCGTTTTCAATTAGGCAATTCATTTGTGAGTACTAAAGTTCCAAGAAAGTTCATTTTGTGTATTCGTTTTCAATTGGGCAATTCATTTGTGAATACTAAAGTTCCAAGAAAGTTCACTTTATGTATTCGTTTTCAATTAGGCAATTCATCTGTGAATACTAAAGTTCCAAGAAAGTTCACTTTATGTATTCGTTTTGAATTAGGCAATTCATTTGTGAATGCTAAAGTTCCAAGAAAGTTCACTTTATGTATTCGTTTTCAATTAGGCAATTTGTTCGGCGCCACATAGGTCTGAAAATTTTCCAGGAACCCTAGGTGAATGTTTGGCCTAAACTTTATTTTGATGCTCTTAATGTTTGGGGGGGAGGGTAATACGATGTTGACATTAGGGTTTTAATTTAGAATTTAGGCTTTTGGGTTTTTAGGTTTTTTGGGTTTTAGGTTTTGGAAAGTAAAAAACGCTAGCCCTACGCAGGGATTTGAGCATGTCAAAGGATATGCGGGATCCGATGCGGGCAAACGTGGGGTTTACAGCGAACAAGTTTATATAATATAGTTGACCCTTCATAAACTTGTTGGATGTGAAGCGACATCTGTCATTTATATAAATTTGTTGTCAATGTCAGCAGCTTCATGAAGTATCGAATTAAAAAACAAGTTGTTTGCAAATCTGCTCAATGGTTCCACAAATAGGGACCCACCAATGTTTCACCATTTCATTGTCGACCGTACCACGGGACTCTACATAGTTACCTGCAAAATAGGAGGGATGACACGTTTTCATCTTTTTGCGGAAGACTATAAACGTCCATCAACGACATGAAGAAAAACAGATCTGGTGTTCGACAGTAATATAAGATCTAAACATGGGTTTGTCTGATAATAGGATACCCCCAAAATTCGATGTTCAGTCACCATTTTCCCGGCTAGACTTTGGGCTATATCTCAATTATCAGACACACAGAAGTATTATTTATACAATACAGTGTAAATATTATCAGAAAGATCCCACAAAACATCGACATAAGAAATCCCAATCATGGTGGGTTTTGTCATATATCCATTCGTGACGCCTCTAATTTCCATCAATAGATTCACATATCATATATAGTTCCTGCTACATTCCAGTTTTATATGGCAGTGTGTCAAAACCTTGTACCCCTGGTGAACATCAAAATAGCTGGTAAATGGATGTTCATCCCATTAAAATGGTATTAATAGGTGTTGACCCACACCCATATCCCGTAATCATACCCCATGACATACCTCCATATGAGCATTGTTCAACATCCCGAAATGTCATTCCATTGAATCCAACGCTTGGAGGTAAAACAATGCCATTTGCACCATCCCCCAGTCATCAGCATAAATATGTTTTGGTGCTATAAACTTACCATTCCAATACATGGCTGGTTTATGGCATTGTTTTTCCCACATTATTACTATCATCGCTATGATACTATGATGTTCCGATTGTTACTATTGATTTTCTGATTATTACATATTGCTACTATGATTGTTATTATTACTATGATTATATAGTACTAATATGAGTACTACTACGCTATTACTATTACCCACATTATATTATTCCTGAACTATGATTATTATGTTGTTATATCATGTTGTTATCTCATGTTGTTACTATAAACTATTATATCATTAGTACTACTACTATGATTGTTATTATGTTGTTTATTACTACATACTATTACTATTACCCACATTAGTTGGGAATGATACAACAGTTGGCTTGGCGATGGCATCACCTCCTCAAAGGCGCGCATGCAAAGACGCCCTGTCCTGAGCCACACGATACACATATATATATATAATATGTATAATATATCTAATATATATATATATATAATATATATAATATAATATATATATCTATAATATAATATATATATAATATATAATATATATATATATATGATATAATATATATATGATATAATATATATATAATATAATATATATATATAATATATCTATGTCTATACATATAATATAATATATATATAAGTATATAATGTATATATCATGTATGTCTGTGTAGTATGTGTGTGTTTAATATGTATAACAATATGTTTTGATTCTGGAGGTGTTTTAAAACTGATATATTTTTGTTGACTGATCATGCTTCAGGAATGCTATTCGCGATATGCTCAGGCGAGGACTTGTTCGCGAAGATCGACACAATCCTTGGCAGTTTTGATGGATCCCAAGGGTTTTTTCACAAACCAAAAAGGAACATTTGAGTAAAATGAGTAAAGATGCTTCAAAAAAAATGCATGCAACATCTAGATCGTGCCAAAAACTGTAAGTTATGTGAAAACGTAGCTGTGAAAACAATGTTGTGCCTACCTTACCAATTGACATGATCACTGAGTTGTGTCATTCATTGAAAAGCTACAGGAAAACATTGCCTTTCCCATGTTACCCCATTCAAAAGGTCGATTCCCGGGACCCTGCTATGGCTTGATTCCTGATGCTGACGCCACCATTTTGGTAGGTAATTCTCATCTCAAACCATGTCATCCAATCCGGTGGCGCCCAGGGCCAAACATCAGCCAAGCTGTCCGATAAATGGACCATGTACTTGGCCTTATTTTCCAGTATGCTGATGGAATATGAAACCAGATTGTTCACCTCTGCAATCAGCTGTGTCATGTTGAACCCCTCCATTTCCCTCCAAGTTTCTTCTGGATATTCTTCGGACAGGGCAGCTTGTTTGAAAAGATAAAGCCCACACCATCCGCATCTCAGCATACCACGGCCACAGGGGGGGGTTCACCAAGCAACAGCTGGAGATCATGATTGAATGATGGGGATGATGGAGATGATTGGGATGTCAAACAATAACATATCGGGTTGGTGGCTGAGCCCCCTGAAAAAACATCAATGCAGAGCATCGCCTCAGGTAGGATGGAGATATTCATGAGATATCCAGCTGCAGTCATGAGATGGGCATAACATGTCCATCATTATCCATTGTCACTAGTGGAACCATTTTCCAATGTGGCTGGGACATCTCTGCAACGGCCGTTTGAATGAGAACAGCATCCAGAAACGGGGTATTTTCCAGCAAGCCATGTTTGACTACCTTTCCGGGTACCCTGGATCAAAAGGTCAAGGTCCAGAGTCAATCTGAAAGATTGTGTAGGTAGTAGGTAGTGGGTGGTTTAGCCAACCATATTCCAACCAATCAATGAAGGATCATCATCCCAAATTGGGGAGACGTCTCCCAAAAAAACTTGAAAATTTGACAGCAAAAACCCAGTCGAAATTGCTTGGTGAAATCATCATTTTATGGATCCATAGAAATCCCAAAAACGTATTTACCAACCTGGCATTTTTCATACCAAAAGTTGGCTCACCAATTCAGCTCTGAGAACTAGACTGCTGAGCTCACCACTACAGAACTGAACGACATACCTGCGCTGGGTTGAGAAATCTTCCGAGCAATGGAGGTTTTGTGAAGGCGAAAATCATCGAACGAAATCTGGAAATGATCATCATTTATGATCACATCTGAAGGCCCCACTAATATGAACTTTCTCATATGTGTTTTAAATGAAGCCAGGTCATAAATGTCTGATATTAACTCAGCCTCAAGTTCTCAGCCGTTTGTTCATGGACGGATCCAAAGGACAAAATCTCTTCTAGACAGCTGGCTACAGCAAATGGTTGTCTTTGAGACACCAGCAAATGATCATCAATGATGAACATTATAACTAAACACACACATATATATATATATATATACATACACATTACCAATAATACTGATCATATACATACATGAACATCATCACACATCTATCATCATCTATCTATGATAGAATGGATGCTCCCCTAAAACTCGCGAAAACTTCCTCTATGGTGTTCCTGTTAACCCCAGTAGCATGGTAAATGTATGGGCAATCGCAATGGAAATAAGCTCGGCGGCCCACCTTTGAATGCCCTCCTTATGTACTCTGTCCTCGGTAATGACCTTGCAGCTGGTCATAGGCTTGTGGGACACACTTAGAACACCAGCAGGGGGATGTGGGAGATCTTGATACATGTGAAAGCTACGCATGGTTAGCTATGGATAGTTAACGCTAGTTATATAATGTGGTATAAATAGTTAGAACATGTTAAAGCTATTTAAAGCTAAAAACATCGACAGTTTGCTCTGGATGGTTACATAGCCAAAACCAGACATCGGAAGTACTGTATATGCTGTATCTGTATATCTGTTTGTCTGGAAATTGCGTATACCTGGCAATTTTAATAAAAAACTGTTGATAAGCCATGACATTTTGGGGTACCTGATGTTCGGACAAACCCACATTTTATCCGAGAGAAAATGGCAACTGAATTTAATCTCTCTGAATGACCAAATCGTGTGAACACAGCTTTCCCGGACATGACTATCACGCCCCGGTTCTGGGTACCTAAACATCTGCTTGCTGAAATTGCAAAATTGCATATAGAAGAAAGACATGCTTTAGGAAGGGTCATTTTTGCAACTTCATGGTTTGCTGTTGGGCGAGAGATGCTACAGGAAATCAACTTGAAAGTGTGGCACAACAGCTTGTTTGCATTCCTGTCACAAGAAAACAGCTGGTTGCAACCTCAATGAACCCCATGTACCTAGAAGCTGAGATGATTCTGGGCCAACTCCACCACAGATGAGTTGAAAGATGTTGGAACAGCAAAGCAGGTTTTGCCAGTTCTAAGTCTATTTTGACAGGGCGACCGAGTTTCCTGGCGGACAATCTTCCCATGTACTGCTCTTTGGTAAAGGTCCGGTGGTCAGGAGAGACGCTTCCCATTTTGGCCTGGCTGTACATCTTTTCTCTGCAGTTGGAAAAAAAAATGTGTCTGTTGTGTCACTGGATTCTTTTTCACGGCACCGGCTCAAAAATTGGGATTTTCCATTTTCCCGAAAATGGTGCAGCCCAAAACCATGGCGTTTCCTCAATTTATGACCCATCTCCCTGCCATAAACATGACGAGCTCGCAGTTTCTGGGTGAAAGCGATGGTGAAAGGCAAATTGAGGGCCCTCAGCTGATCCCATCCACATCTCCATTTGGGAATGGCATGGAATGGACAAAAAAATCACAAGAAACAGGTTGAAACATCCAAAAAGGGCTGGATTTCCAGGAGCCATCAAATATCATCAAATATCATCAAATATTATGGATCAACCCATGAAATTATGGATCTACAGTTGATCATCTACAGTTTCTACAGTTTTCTACAGTTTTCTACAGCCATCAACTGATATCAACTGTCGAAAAAAAACCATGGAATCTTAGACCCGCCTTGGAGCTCACCATCGGCCTGGAGGACTCCAAAACAATGGCCTCCTGCCAAAGAGATGGGCCAAGGGGAGGCCCAAGCGCTTTCGTCATGGGGCTACCCCAAGCGCTGATATTGATATAGCTGGTTTATTTCATGGAAAATATGGGAAAATCCTATTAAAGTTGATGATTTGCTATTGAACATGGCTATCTAGTTCGTTGATTTACCTATTAAACATGGTGATGTTCCATAGCCACTATATATTGGGGAACCACATCAATTTACTGGGTGCCCACGATCAATGGTGATATTCTGGGGGCTATTTCATGGGATTTGACTGATTCTTTGCCATATCTGGAAGATATTTGGGTGAGTCTTCCTTTTGGGTTGGGAGGGTGGAATATCAGGTTTTCAATTGGATACATTGCGGCTTCAATGTAGGTCACGCGAACATGCAAAAGCTTTGGCAAGGAACACGCTGTGTCCAATCGGGCGGTTTAAGCTTGCTTGATAGGCTTGATGGACTGAAACCATCAGAGCATTGTCGTCCATTGATCACTGTATTGGTATGAAGCTATATACATCTATATACCTTGTACTTGTGCTACGACACAATGATATACTGATATACTTTTTTGCCCAGGATGAAAGAATACATGTGTCACAACAACCATTGGACATCATGGCTTAAACATGTTTTATCCCTGGAGATCTTAACATCCTAGTGTTATGATCATCCCATTGCACCTTTGCCGAGGAGTAGCCGCGCGAAGGATCCTCGGTCTCCGCCGGGGGTAGGGTATCCATCTCCACCGAGCGGTGCCAACGGTGCCAACCTTTGGGATGTTGACCAAAAATGTGTTTGTCTAGGAGTCTAGGGCGCCAACACAAGGATATACCCTCTGGTAATTTAACATAGCTATGGAAAATCACCATTATTAATGGGAAAATCCACTATAAATGGCCATTTTCAATAGCTATGTTAAATTACCAGAGGGTAACCAGCACAGTTGGAAAATATTGGACATATCACCCTACAATGATCCACGGCTTTGTGGATGTGGGTGGCTGAGCCTCTCTCCAAAATATGAAAGTCAATCAGAGATTGTCTTCTGAAACAGGGGATAATCATCCAATGTTTGAAAGCAACAAAGAATATGATTCATCTATTCCCCCAACATTAAACGCATTCCTGGATTAGTATTGGATCTATTCATTTTGGGCTTCATATAAAGGGTATTTTTAGATGGAAGGGTGAGCCATGCAGTGGTGGGCGCTACCACTTCTAAATGGGCTTTCTACATTCCCCGGCGTTTCCGACCGCTTACCCTCTGTCAATTGGCGGATTGCTATTGCCAGGTTCGATTCCCTGAGGGTAACTTCTATGGATTGGTTTTCACCCCGAACCTCGGTTGGGAGGTGGTTTCAAAAAGTTCCAACCATCCATTTCTAAGACAAAACACTATTATTATAACCAACATTAACATTGTGGTAAAATAACCTACCATCCATTTCTGGTTTATGGGGTAAATGACCGGGTTATAACCAAAACCATCCCATTAACTCACCATTTGGAGGAAATTTGACATCCCCCAAATAGGTGTATACCTAATAAACCTCTATTGGGGATGGCCGTCATTGGGTTTACCACATTATAACCAACAAGAGCCGGCTGGGCTCTCATTTTCGTCCACGAGACTTGACTCCGATGTACGGCAGGCATGCGACCCTTGCCCTTGGTGGTCTTGGTAGTGGGATGGACGGGGATGGAGTTTATTGCCACCGTCAGAAATGAGGAATACATCATCCATGGATTATGGGAAATGTTTAGTAAGAATGATATATATATTCTCCAAACTTATATATATATAGATGGTGAAAACCTAAAGAATGACCAGCCCTGCATATTAGCGGTTTCATTTGATTGATGCCCACTTTACAGGATGATATCCCCATGACAGTTTGGTGACATCCCCATGTCCAGAAGCTGTGAATTCCAAGGTGAGAGTCTAGCCAACAAAAACTGGGGACATCGGATATAAACATCAATGATGCAATGATGCGTCATATCAATCAGGTGTAGGCCATCAAGTGTTCATTGTAACCAATGGTTCGTACTGATATCTAAACGTATCAACCATCAAAGATCATCAATCATTTTGGGCAAGGTCGGCCATCAAGTCGCAAGAAAATCAGCTGTGACAAGGGTTTGGGCATGACAATTGAGGTTGCATAGCAAGTTGTTTTTTTTAAGATGAAAACAAGTCAAAAGTACAGTATGGCAAAAACACAAGTACAAATCATACAGGTACCGGTCACAATCCAAAAATAGCAGGCTGGGCTACATACTCAACATGACCAGTTTATAATTGTTTATGCCACTTCCATCGCCGTACCCACCACATTCACCTCAGGTCGACCATCAAGGCTTTCCCAGGTTTCCCATGTTGCTTTAGGGTGTCTTCATGTGTCTTCCAATAAACAGTTGAGATTTAAGTTGGTTTAACCAACAATACTGGGGGAGGGCACTTTGATTTACCCTCTGGTAATTTAACATAGCTATGGAAAATCACCATTATTAATGGGAAAATCCACTATAAATGGCCATTTTCAATAGCTATGTTAGTTTACCAGAGGGTAACCAAATAGACTTCAACCATCTGTTCTTGCCCGAAACTGTCCCCACTCCCATTGTGGGATAACACGCTTCCAAGCAACGTTTGATGAAAAGCTGTAGGCTCGAGAGCCAAATTGGTCGCCTTTCTCCTTGCCTGCAGCACAAGGGTTGGTAGTAAATACATTCATAGATCAGCATATGCGCTACTTTCATCCGGACTGTTTCTGATTTACTTGATGGATTGATATAATTTCATATAGTATACAAATATGTACATGTGTGTAGTTCTCTATATATAAACATATTTATCGATCTATCTATCTATCTATCTAATCTAATCTAATCTAATCTAATCTAATCTATATATAATCTAATCTAATCTAATCTAATCTAAATTTAATCTAGTCTAATCTATCATCTAGGCATATACACGTATATAAAATATATAGAATTATATATATATATATATACGTATATACATGTGCACACACAGGTCTAAACTCTGAATTTGTTCAAAGTGATAAAATGGATATGGGTCAAGCTACCGGTACATCTGGCCCATCCCCGAACGTATCGATTGAGACCCTCCAGGTTTGGGTATGGACAATGTGGTAAACCCAATAATAGACCTATGCTGAGGATGGTTATGATGGTCTATTACTGGATATTGTGGGGTTTACTATAAGCCATATAAACCATCTAAAGTTAATCACTGAGTTATTATTGGGTTTACCACAGTATAGTTATTCTTCTTGAAACTGCCAAGCAAAAATTGAACACCCATGAGAAATCCCGATGTTGACCTAAATCCCCCTGTTTTTGGTTAGTACACATAGCCACATCAGAGCCACATGTGATCCGCATTTTTTGGGCTGTCGCCTTTGGAGCCCTTGCCATAGCCTTTTCTTCCCCTGTCCTGGCCCCAGAACTGGGATGAACTGGCAATACCAGTGTTGCTTCTGAAAAAAACCACAAAGCTCCTCAGCCAAGCCAATCCAAAATGTCGAAAAAGCATCCCATCCCATCCCAGGTCACAGGTCCTTCATCTGGCTGTCATCAACATCCCTGGGCCCAAAATCGATGCACCACCCAGTGGGTGAAATGGGGTTCCTCCGCAGATATATGGGGCTGCCATAAATGGTGCACCTCCGAAATGGATGGTTTATTTCATGGAACATCCCAATCTAAAATGAATGATTTAGGGGTAGCCCCATTGTAGGAAACCCACATATGGTTGATAATTTATGATACAGTATGATATAACAAACAAAAAGAGGTATGTATATATATATATAATATCAACCAAAATTGTCTATCAATGACAGTCTATCGCCCATTATAAACCAAACTTGATGCCAATTTCTAGACCATGCCTCTACCAACCACGAAAGGTGCTGGGTACGGATCATTAGGAGAACTCCCGAACTTGAATTCACTACGATTGCTACAACATAACACGACCCAAACCTCTGGGTCATAGATCTACTTTGCAGAAAAAAATGACCAACATCTACATTTCAAAGACGAACTCAACGGCTGCATGTGAAGCATCTCTTAGATTTCGGGCCAAGACTCCTGACTGAATCAAGAATTCTAGATCAACTCTCTGCATCACGAGCGCGGTACTTTGCGCCTGCCGACATCAGCCTCTTGGTGTATGAGAGACCTCGACGAATAAATCTGAAAAAAAAAACATGACAGAGTGCCATGTTCACACCTGCTGGTTGATAAAGGATTCCCGTTGTGAAGCATTACAGCAGTTAGGATAGTTAACCATATCTAACCATCAAACAACAGGGATGAGTGGAGTTGCAGCAACACGATGAAAAAAATTATGGTTCCCTTGGTGTCCCTTGTTATTTGTCCAGGCGCAGTTGTCGGCTTCAAATATGTCATTTTTGACTACGGCCAGAAAACATCCAACCAAAGGATTCCAGGGCCGCTGTGTAATCCTCTTTGAATGTTGCTCGGTGAACTGTAAATGTCGGATCAACTATATATATATATATGTATATATATATGCAGTAATGAGTCATAGCATTCTACGTCATTGTATGATGCATGTATATATACACAATTATATATACACACACGTGCATCATATAATACATATATATATATGTAGAGATAGGAATGAGTCATACGTGGTCTCCACGCCACCCCAAAAGAAATTCTTCGGTTCCCGCACGAAGGGAAGAAAAGTTGCTGATTCGCATCGAAGTTGGATCTCTCCTGGGAGGCAGCTTCAGCGAGCCATCCACAAGTGGTGCTTGAGCCACCCCCCTGAACAATATTAGTTACCCTACGGTGGTCAAACTGCAAATGGTCATTTCGATGAGAAAAATGATAAATGGGTCATTGAAATGGGGTGTTGTTTTTTATTGCCATGTAAAACAATTTTCGGAAGGGTATTGGGGACCATCATTCCAAAATATTCCAAAATATTCCAAAATATTCCAAAATATTCCATTACAAATACTGTATTTGAAAAACACCCAGGCAACAGCTGGAGCTACGGTCGCCAGCTGAGAACCTCACGGATGGAATAAATGGATGGGCGAGAGCAGTCCTCAGACAATTGGATCCGCAGCTGAAAATTCATGGTCTGCCCGTTTTTGATCTCCACCTATTGTGGGTGTTTATATCCATTCTCGATGGTTATGTAATCCCTATGAACATGCATTATATTGATGATTAATTACAGTAAACTATATCTCCATTTATTGATGGCTAATATTGATGCTCAATATCCTCTTGATGCTTAATCTTCATTTTCAGACATACCCAAATAAGCCATACCCACATATATATTGCTGCTTCTATATCCACCATTGTGTCCCCATTTGTCTCGGTTAAATCATCATTTTTGTTGATCAACGTCACATGTTTGTCGGTGAAAAAAATAGCATTTTTCGTTGGTTAAAGGCCCCAATCATCCTCCCAGGTCGCCACAAAAAAACCCAGCTGTTCGCCAAGGCGCATCTTCGGTGGCTGCCACGGGGCCGTGAAGGGGCTCAGGTCGCTGGGCTGCGAATTCAGAAAGGCCAAGCCTATGGGAGTTGAAGCAGCCAACATAGCCACAGTTCATGAGGGATATTAAACTATAGTTAGCTATATATAGCTATATAGCTATAGAGAGTTAGCTATAAAACTAATTATGTAACCAACTATAGTTCATGGTGGTGCCCCATAATTAGGATTAGGGAAGAGAGCTATGGTTCATGAAGGTCATAAACCAACTTTTAACTCGGGGGGCACCATCTTTACCCAAAAATACCCCAAACTTTTGATCACCAAGAAACTTAAAAGATCATCGAGAATCTGGGTTGAACTGTTTAACTATACCAAGCATATCGACAAAATTGGCTTCAACCACAAGAATATCAAGAATACAAAGAAATGTGGCTTGAAACAGCAAACAATATGACGTCCTGGAAAATATCATGAGGAGTTGACTTCAAGTCGACCCTACCCAAAATTACCCAACTGTCACCCTCCGTCTATTATCTACAAATGATTGATTCCACATCACCAGGACCTGTCACAGCAGGCCAGAAATGCCATGAATACCTTGATACCCAAAGAATCCCACTTCGAGGATCATTGATTTGGATATGTTTTGACTATTGGCTTTGTCTTGTTGGTTGATTTCAACCCATATCTCCATCGAGGCTTATTACGTTGACCAATTGAGAAGAACGTGCTATTACCACCACGGCAAAAAAGAGCTGATCATTGGTCATTCCGGATCAAGACTTTCAGCGTTGGTAGCTAAGCCTCAAACATGAGTTGGCTTGTTGATTGTTGATATATGTTGATATTCTTGAGTTTGAATTACTGTACCAACCTGAACAAAAGATGACCCTCATTCACCATCCATTTATTTCTGATTCCTTTTCTGTCTGAATTTCAGCCCCAGATATGAGGAATCTAGCTTGACGGATCAGCCGTTTGCAATTTCAATTGCCATATCCTGGGGTGAAAATACAAAAGCATCCTGTTGTTTGACCTTCGCCATATGACCATCCCAATTATCATTTTTTTGCGGCTAAAACCAGATTTGGTGGTCAATTCCCTTATCTTTAATGACCAATGTGTGCCATGGTCAAAACATGTGAAGTGGGGTATGGTCAACCCACCTTTGTTGGGAATCCGCATGTTGGGCCATCAAAATTCTACTTCTTGACCATCGCACCTATGAACCAGTTCTTCACACTTCTCATATTGTTGGTTGTGTGGCTTTGTAATATCCCCATGATCTCAAATTTCTCACAAAACCAATTGAACCTCCGTTGTTGATATTTGGCCGTAACCATCATCCCAATAATTCATCATTTCCATTTCCGCAAAGTTGTTCAGCAACCAAAATTGTGATTTGACCAACAAACATAGAGAAAAAATCAGATTTGGCCAAAACAAATTAGGATTTGCTCAAGAAAAATGGATAAAAATGATAAATTTGAATGATTTCCTAACAAAAAAGGGAGATTTCACCCATCTTTGGTGAGTTTTATCACCTTATTTCAAACCATTTTGACATGCGACCTCCAGCAAAGGGCGAGGTGACCGAAGGGGCCGGTGACCTCACCACAGGCCTCAAAAACTGGGGATGACTTGGGGATGGTGCAAATGGCATTGGGTTTATCACATATTAAGGTATTATATATATATATATATATATTACATATACATATATATACGTATATATATATACACATTGTATATGTATATGTATATGTATATGTATAATATGTATATGTATAATATGTATATGTATAATATGTATATGTATAATATGTATATGTATAATATGTATATGTATAATATGTATATGTAAAATATGTATATGTAATGTAATGTAATGTAATGTAATGTAATGTATGTATGCATGCGTGCGTGCATGCATGCATGCATGTATGCATGTATGTATATTCATGTTAGATTGACTGATGATAATATCTATATTTATATATAAAAGATGATATGTATGTGTTAAGGTAAATGTTTGTGACCAAATGTTGGTGTTTGAAGTTGGTGAAACTATGGGAACAACCATGAAAAAGCATAGCACTTATCATCATTTGTAAGCTCTTTATCAATAGATAGAACCCAAACCTGCCTTGAAAACACGTTTTTCAGCGCTTCACACATTATGAAGCCCCGAAACAGTTGGAATCTTCGGACCCAAGAACAGAAAAGGTGATGTCCGACACAGTAAAGACATGGCTAGTGCCTTTGAAAGCAGATGGTTTCTTATCGTGTTTATCCCAGCACCATTTGAACATGTGATATTAGTGATTAGTGTAATCAATGTAATCATTTCAGCCAAAAATAAAGCGTCTCATAGTGTGCCAGCGGGTGACATAGTGGTTGGCATCATGCCGGGAGCTGTCGCTCCAACCTGCAACGCACCATTTCGGACCAGAAACGTGGAGACTGTAAGCCCGGAGAAAAGCATGACATGTTGTCAGGGTATTTAAAAAAAATAATGAAGAAACATGTCAATAACATGATTATCATGATCATGATGATGATCATCATCATCATGATAATGATGATGACAATGATGGTGACGATAAACTCTGACGCAACCCATATCCCAAGCAAGAGCGTCCAACAAATGCTGAAATGCAATAACTCTGAAGATCTGTCCTTTGCGAAGTGAACCAAACACCTGCCTGAAGAGGACACGCTGTAGGTGACTCGGAAACCTGGGTCTGTTGTCCGGCGAGGTGAAAGTAGCAAGTCTTGTCCAGCACTAGATTTAGAGTGGTGAGAAGTGAGACAACATAATAAACAACACCAGAAATGGGCGCTGTAGATGTCATTAATCCACCAAAATTGGAGATGTGTTTATTGGGTGTATCACATAGAAACACATGAACTGTTCATGAATTTGCCTGGAAATTGCTCTCATCCTTCCGGGTGGGTCCCTACAAATGTTACAGTATATACATATAATATCATATAATCTACACCTGAATTATCAATAAATGTAAGTCAACCTCTAAATCATGAGTATATTGAATTATATTGTCAGTCAGTCTGCCAGTCTGATATGAAACAAAAACAAAAGTCCAAGTCCATATCCTTACCATATCCTTACCATTCCTTTTACCCGATTGTCTCATCATCGGCTTTCCACACAGCAATATTTGGATCCCGGAACGTCAGTAGGTGAACCGTCCTGGACATCCATTTAGGCAGCAAACGAAAACATGGTACAAAAACGATCAACCAGATCATATCCCAGTTTTCGTGGTACAAAATACCCAAAATATACCTCAGTTTTCGTGGTTCATACCGTAGATGGACGATGAAATCAAACCCTTGCTGTATTATTGTCAACCCCCGCACCCCCAAATTTCAATGTTGTCTTTAGGCTGCGCGGTTGGGTCCGGTGGACAAAAAAATCAAACCCTGAACGCAGAGGAAGTTAGATAGAGTTTTGTGCAACATTGAAATTTGGGGTGTGGGGTTTTACCATCTTGGTAGATGTCTGTGGGGTTTGATTTTTTTGTCCATCTACTGTATCATTCATATCCCATGTTTGTCGATTTGTGGTCCCCTTTTTTGGTTCTCCAAGTGAAGAAAACTTTGCCTGCGAAGCTTCAATGAAGTGGGGCCTGACAGCAGTCAGGCAACAGACCAACATTTGGCCACAATAGATCACACAGAGTAGATGTGTGGTTTAAACCATCCCTTCACCTAAAATAGTCCCTGCTGGTTATGGGTTGGAAAGACCACTTTCCTCCCAGGCCTTGGTCTGCCCAATTTGGCCCCCATCTTTCCCTCTGAAGTCCTTGGAGTAATCCCTTTAGGTAGGTGAATGACCCATGTTTCAGTTGGTAGTATCACTTGCCCATAGATTACAACATGATAATGCGTACGTATTGCACCATATTGCACCTACCATTGGATTACCCTCTGGTAAACAGCCACATAACTATGGAAAATCACCATTTTCAATGGGTAAATCCACTATTGATATGGCCATGTTCAATAGCTATGTTAAATTACCAAAGGGTATACAATTACATCAGTATGTGTTTCCAAAATAAGCTACCCAGAATCCGGTGGTTAATCATCATCGTTCCCATTAAAAGTGCCAGCTCCCCTATTTTCAGATACACCTACAGTATACATCATATCATACATTGTTGGTGATGTATCAACTTATCCCCATTTATGGTTGATTTATAGCCAGCATTCATTTTTTCCATCTCCATGTATATATATATAGCTATCCTGGAGTAGATCAAATATGACTATTTCAACAAATCCTCAAAACATGGGAACACTTTTTCGATTCTGATAATATTCGATGATTATATATTCGTATATGTATATATATATATGAATGGTGGTTTCTTAAAATGGGTGTTTTTTTTAATGGGGGATCCAAAAGTGACCAGGGGTCTCAATACTAAGCCATAGCCTAATGTTTTGGATGATTTGGGGGTACCCATATTTTAGGGAACCTCGTCGATATACATACATATTTATATACAATTATATACAATTATATACATATATATGTACGTATTTATATATACATATATATATATATATGTATATGTATATTATATATATACATATGTATATATATATAGCCATATACAACGATAGCTACCCCTGGATCACTTCCCATGGGTATTTTTCTGGGTCCCCGACTCCAGAGGGTCCCAGGTCCGACTCCGGCAGAGGGCCACATCCTGCCGTTGAAGCAATTTTCGATGGGGAAAAATGGCTGGGGAAATGAGGAAAAATCGTCCTTAATACCACTAGTAGAATGGGATATATATATATATATACATATGTTTATATATTTTTTTTTCTGTGTGTATAATATGGATCTATCATCAACAATCTGGTGAATAAATGTTGATAATGGAAAAAAACAACTGGAGAAAACTCCAATGAACTAGGAATGTTCTAGGGTTTTAAGGCAGATCTAACATGATATAGCTATATATAACTATAGTGAATGGGGGTTATAAACCAAAAAAAACAAACGGTTTTTCTTTGTTGATTTGTTGATATGATGCTCCCAGAAATGCTTTATGGAACATGTTGCACGAAAACCTCTATATTCGCGGAAAGAACTTACGGTAGTGCTGTTCCGTCAATCAATCCTTTCAGACACTTAACTTTGAAATTTTGGGACTTTTGGACGGCGCACATTCCAATTTCGGAGAATATATAAATAGCACTTACTTGATTTCTTTGGGTTTCCAAATATCCTTGAGGGTGCCACCAGTTTTGCTGGAAGGAGGTCTCCATGGTCCACAAAACTCACCATCCCTTGGCCTCCAAGGTGGTTGAAGCTGTCTCGTTGGTCTCGTTGGACTCATCGTGGGTAAACAGCCTCGGCGATCCACCCGAGAAGTGGTCGTAACAGTTTTGATCGATCTGTAAATATATATACATACAATATAATATATATATATATATTGTATTATGTATATTATATATTATATATATTATATATATTATATATATTATATATTATATATATATATGTATATAATATAAAATATATATAATATATATATATATATATATTATATATTATATATATTATATATTATATACATATATATATATATATATATTATCATATGTTTTGGGGGGTTGAAGAAAATGGGCTACAGGAATTCATCGGATAAACTTTGTCCACATGTGTCCATAGGTTTCACCCCGAAATCACCATGAAATCACCAAGCCACTTGGAAGATGTCGCCTGCTTCGCCTTTGCGATGTGTCGCGCCTGCATCTCACCTGGGCTCTGCTCTGCCACAACCGGCTGGTCAGTTCAAACAAAGGCGGAACAAAAGTAAAATCTATGGGTATGTATTATGTTGCAAGGGGGGTGTAATGGGCCGACAATATGATAATGATAATTGGATTTTGCCCAGAAATGGAATATATCAGGAATGGTAATCCCGGAATCCCATTTGCCCCAATTGCTTCGCGATGGATCCTAACTTTTGGTAATCCCAGAAATCAAAGACTCTGTGATTGCTTTTTGCAAGCGGAAAAAAATTGACGGAGCCTACCAGAGTCAAATTTGCTTCAAGTGTGGGTTTTTCCCAGGTTCCGGGTGATTCGGGCTGGCATGTCTGGAATCTCTTCACCCATTCCATTGCTGCCAATTGGCATTGACCCCCCAAGGGGTCTGAAGAAGTTCGGAAGAGCGGGTCCTCTTCATCATCAAGGACCTTACAATGGAATCAGCGAAGCCAATGGAGTTCTGATGAATTTAAGTCAACCCACTCAACAATGCTACCAGTAAACATGTTTGTATGTAATGCATTGTAATGTAACATTATGTAATGTGATGTAATGTTACGCATGTGTGTATCTGTGTACGTGGAGTAAATTCTTGAAGCCGCGATGAAACTGAAACATGTGGAGTCAACTACCCAATGCTACAGTAGGGGTGATCAGGATAGAATGCATAACCAATCTCCAGACCTGAACCTCATTCCATTTCGGTGATGTCTCCCCCTGGAACCTTCCGCTAGCCACAGCAAAGGTTTAAAAAGTCAATGGTGCCAAAACTCGATGCTTGAAAGGCTCCATGCTTCAGGTTTATTGCAAGGAACAAATGACAGCTTTAGGATTTTCCACCATGGTATCCTTTATTGCATGTACCACCATTCTACCCAGAGATCCACTCTTCAAATGCCAGTCTCGGGCATCTCCAGCCCTCTCAGCCGGTTCAATCACCACCAAGAGCCCCACGTTTAGAAAGGTATTGCGCACCTGTCAGCACGAGCCCTCCATCAATGAATTGGAGGGTGTGGGGATTCACCAACACAGGGTGGTTGAAGGGTCTTTAGATATTTGCTGTGAGAGTTACCATTTGGTTATTTAACATAGCCATGGAAAATCACCATTTTTAATAGGTAAACCATCTATAAATGGGCCATTTTGAATGGCTACGTTAAATAACCAGAGGGTATCATATGTTGCCCCTTTCTTTGCAGGTGTCTCCCCTTTTGAATCCTTTGGTTGCTTCTCCTTGCCATGGACTCCAAGGTAGCCTCCCAGAAGGTCACCATTCGGCAAGAGTGAATAACCCCAGCCCGTATCAGGGGCTTCTCAACCGCCCGATTCCATGTTTGTCCCTGAAAAAGACATATGACAGGTATCAACTCTGAAGTCAATGCTTTTGAAGCAAAAGTTCATCAGTACTGACTCTTAAAGAATTCCAACTCAAATTGAGAATATATATACATAGTTATATTATATATATAACTAAATGACTATACATATATATATATATAACTAAAAATATATATAACTATAAATATAAAACTAAATATATATATATATATATACTATATATAGTATATATATATATATACTATATATATACTGTATATATAGTATATATATATATACTATATATATACACTATATATATATTATATATAACTATATAAATAACTATACATATATGACTATATTTATAACTCTATATATATATAACTATATATTAATAACTGCATATATATAACTCTATATATATATTTATTTCCAATATATAACTATATCTATTTATAAAAATGATATAATAAGCTCTGGTATTTACTCCCTTTCCAATGCCCATACCCCGGGCTCTGCACCGTGATTTTCATTTCTTCGGGACCTGGACCAAAATCATCGATGGATGCAGAAAAAAAAAGTAATTAGCTCATTTTTGAGACGTCTATACATATAATTTCATAGAATTAGATATATAATATGTGTAATATGTATACACACACATATATAAATAATAATAATGATAATATATATATATTACATATGAGCAGTGTTCAAAAACACTTGATCAACTGGTTAACCTATAGAATTCCTTTCGCGCAGCTTTCGTGGTGCTTTCGCGACCACACTTTTAGCTTTCGCGGGGACGTCTTTGTTCTTATTTACTTTCGCAGCGCTTTCGCGGAGAACATGTTATGTGGGGGAGTGTACTTTCGCGGCGCTTTCGCGGCGTGTGTCTTCTGAGGCTCTTTCGCGAAGCTCTTTCGCGAGCTTTCGTGCCCACCTATTTCCTTTTGCAGAGACACCACAGGTTAACTCCTTGATAAATGTGTTTAAAGCATGTTTGAACGCTGCTCATATGTATGTGATATATACATAACTTACAAACCACCAATGACAGGGAATGATAAGCAACAAGAATCCACTTGTGGCACTGGTTAGTGCTTGCACCCCACCTGAAAAGACTGTATCCATCTTTATCCAACAAATGGGGACCACCATCCAAGATGTGATTGAAAATGACAAGTCTTCAAAAGTACTAACCAGATTGGGGATACTTTAGAAAGCAAACTCGGCAACTTTCTAGGCTCCCCCTTTTCTAAGACCCAAACACCCTTTTCTGCCACATTCAACCTTCCAGTGCTCCAACCTTTCAATTACACACAACAATGTCAACAATGCTATAGTCGACCATCCATGACTATCCCAAAAAACATCGATTCTCTCTGCGTTCCACACCTTGCCCGGCTAAGATAGCCATGGCCGTGCCTGAACGATGGACGTTGACGCAAAAAAACTCTGATTTTCATCCCCATCCACCATGGTTCTGAGGGGGCATTTAAAACAACGATTCTTAATACAATAAAGAACTCAACATTTGAAATAACTCACTTGAAAATACTTGAAATAGATCGGACTTAAGGGACTTGAGCCTTAGGGTTTCTGCTGACATTTCATGGACATCTCCGACTTGTTCCAGTGGATCGGCCAGGTCGGAAGGAGCTGGATGCAAACGAGCTACGGAATGCACCACAGTCGCCACAGTCGATCAATGTCTTGAGCCCAAAGCAAAGGCCAGGTGGAAACTGCGCGGTCACCAACATCCGAATACACAAAAGTTGCTTTGCAACCTAGTCTTTCAATATTTGGGGGATGATATGATGTTGGCTGCTGGCTGTTGGCCATCATTTACGAACTACTCTGTCCGCATTATATCACTAATATATCCCAATGATATCCCCATCATATCAAGCCCCGACTGAGATTTCGACCCTGTCGGCACTTCCTGAACCAGCGATGGCCATCTTTAGTGTTACCCTTTGGTAATCCAACGTGGCAATTGAAAACCCCCCCTATAAATGGAGGTGCTCATGAGAAAATCATCTATCATTCTTGGACTTTCCATTGCCACAAAAAATATGGCAAGTACCCATTTTTCATAAGTTACTCTTCTATTTTTCTTGTTTTACTCTTAGAATATGCCTGTTTTTTGTCTATGATGAAATTTGACTCACATACTGAGGTCAAGAATTTTTCGTATCCCCCCAGAACGTTTTGAGGTCTCCACCCAGATGTTCTCTAAATCTCTGTATTTAGGGTGTTATGACATCACCGAAACACGGCGCTAACTTCTCATGTTTGAATTTCAGATCTCCCAAGAACATGGTTACCCTCTGGTAATTTAACGTAGCTATTGAAAATGACCATTAATAGTGGATTTTCCCATTAAAAATGGTGATTTTCAATAGCTACGTTAAATTACCAGAGGGTAACCTTTTGTGGTCCGGATATGATGCCCCGAAGTTTGAGTCAGTGTGAAACGTGAAGGAATGATTCGGGATGATTTGGCAATGGGTCAATATTTATTGGGGACAATGGAGTATTAGGAAGATTCATATCAGAAAAAAAAACTAATCATTACGTTCAACCAAGGCGGTCTCAAAATATGTTCCCTCCAAACCCCGGGTTCGCCCACAATCAAACAACACATCCAAACAATATGATATACTTATCACCAGAGGATGAATGAAAACACTGGCTGTACGCAGTGATTTTGACTTTAAGTTTTCAGGATTTAGGGTTTTCATTTAGGGTTAGGGTTTTAGGTCTTAGGGTTTGTTATTTTGGAAATTCCAAAAAAAATAAACCCTACGAAGGGATTTGAGCATGTCAAAGGATATGCGGAATTCGCCGCGGGCAAACCTAGGGTTTGCAGCGAACATGTTTGGAAGAAATACTTCTCAACCATCTTCCAACCAATTTTCCGGTCATTTTTGTGATCGAAAATTTCAACCATGCCCCTGGCCGATTTTCGCCAACCGCCCCCTTTGGCGCGCCCGGGCAAGCTCAAAACCCCGCCAATGATCTGGTAGCTCTGTGGCAGCCTTTCATGGCCAATCTTAGATGGTCAAAAAATAATGAACTTTAGTTGTTGAGGTTACTATTTTTAAATACATTGTATTTTGATAAAAAAAAAATGTTAATATATTTCGATGTGTATATGTATATATACATGTATTTATGTGTATATATTATGGTGCATATGATTATTTGTGAAGAATATACAGTATATGTATATGTATATAAAGTCAATATATCCCCATCTCGTTTATTAAAAACATGTATTTTGATGTAAGTGTATAGTAAATATATATATGTGTGTGTGTGTACGTGTGAATAGATGTAAATATCCCGACATATTGCAAAAATTAAGATGTACTAAATAGTAAACATCCAAGATTGACCTAGTTATTTTTCATCATCACGTTGCGGCGGCCGCATACATACCCCCCAACCCCAAGAAAAGTATCTTCATTTGCCTGGGTTTCATCCACGATGCCAATCAGGGCCCGGGAGGAAGGGAGTCCTCAGTACCAACATCTGTTTGGCCGTTTCAATCCATCCGATCGGAAAAAATATAAGTCAATTGATACGGGGGTCAACAACTGATACGGGGGTCAACAACTGATACGGGGGTCAACATTGGGCTGCAGGCTCTTCTCGCTGAACCGGGGCCTAGCTTGAAAAGACGGTTTTTCGGGACCGAAAAGTCGAAAAGTCTAAGTCTGAAAACTTTTTGGGGTCGAAAAATCGAAAAAAAAAAACGAAAAGTCGAAAAATCTTTGACGTTTGACTTTTTGCATGTTTCCAAAATTAAAAAATTAAAGTCTGTTTTGCCCTTTTGTTTTCAGTGTTAGCGTTTGTAGGTTTGGTTTCTTGATACTGTAATTTTTGTAGGTGCAAATATGGTAAACTAAGCCTACAATTTTTATGTCAAATTTCGCGACTACTGTGACTACTGCCTGTGTGCATATATATATATATAGATTCAGTGTGTGTTTTTGACGTAAAATCTAAAGCCCCCAGCAAATCCTAAACTAACTTTAATTCAAATTTCCCAGAGAAAGTGGCTGCGCAGGATCAAATACAAGAGAAAAAGGTAAGCCTGGAGTACCTCCGAAGATTTCGGCGCGGAGTAAAGGACTTTTTGGCCAAGCAGGTGACCATAGTGCGTGGACATGGCAGCAACAGAAACGAGACACGAAAGGGTGCGAGCAACTAGAAACTGCTGATGACGTAATATGAGTGTTACTTCAATATAATATGATGCCATATAATACCTTGTATGATATAGCTTTACAAGAAAACCATCGCATAGCAATTTTCAATGTAATCTCGAACTATGACATTTCAATGGTTTTTGTGCTGCTCATAAACATCAATCTTTTGCGCCCCGCACAATCCGACCACAGCAACAGCATTTAAGACAATAATTAGTGTTAAACTGATTCAAGGAAGCTCGTCGAAAGTTTCGAAAAGCCGAAAAGTCTCGACAAGTCTCTGAAAGTATCTAAAACTCGAAAAGTCTCGAAAAGTCTCGAAAGGTCGTAACAACGCCCTGCAGGGAGAGCAATACTCGTGAAGATTCACGGAGTTATTGTTTTCCTTTTAAATGAAGATGTGCAACGATACAGCCGTCGATGCACCCTCTATGGCGTTGCTTGCCAGTGCAGCTGCTGGCGTTTTTGAAGCTTCTGCCATGCCGGCTAGTTTTTATGCTGGAGGGTTGATGGTTTTAAGCTATCCCAAAGAAATACTGGTTTACATCATTGAAGCCTAAGAAAAACTTTGTCATTGTTATCATCCATTATCAATTCTTGGTTGTTATCGGGCTTCGCAAGGAAACGCATGTCTGCACACGCGCTAAATACAGTGCCTTGTTGGTTCGACACGGACCCCGTGCCCTTCAAATAGTGCAGGAAAGTTGTCCGAGCCAGAGGAATTTTGAATTGGGCGACCAGAGCCGGTATGCCCATGTTCGGATTGGGACAATCTTCCTTCCACTTTCTCCAAACTGAACGAAAATTTACCAGGTCTAAAGGGATGTCTTGACTGAGGAATTTTTCCCCAAACAGCGTGGCCACACTGAGGGGTTCTTACGGTAAGTGTTAAGGCCCGGTGTTTAATCGAGGTGGTATCCGTCGCGTCTGGCATTTTCCCGCAAATTTCCACACAAAATGGCTCTCATGAAATGTCCATGTGCATTTTGATTGCGCAGGCTCGCACGGGGCCCCGGATTAGCGGTTTGGCATTTTCCCTGTAAATTTCCATACAAAATGGCTCTTGTGAAATGTCAATGTGCATTTCGACTGCGCAGGCGGGATTGGCGTACGGCCGAAAACGCCTGCGCAGGCTCGCACAAAACAGGTGTCGATTGGCGTACGGCACTGTTCCTGTAAGTTTCCACACAAAACGGCTCTTGTGACAAGTTGATGCATCTTTCGAGTGCGCAGGCTCGCACAAAACGGGTGTCGCGGGATTAGCGTTTAGCATTTTTCCTGTAAATTTCCACCCTAAATGGCTCTTGTGAAATATCCGTGTGCACTTCGATTGCGCAGGCTTGCACAAAACAGATGTCGCGGGAGTAGCGTCCGGCATTTTTCCTGCAAATTAAATGTCCACACAAAATGGCTGTTGTGAAATGTCCATGTGCCTTTCGACCGCGCAGGATTGGGCAAAACAAGATATTTCTCATACAGAAATCTTACCAAAAGACTTCTTAGAGGGAGCTCATACAGACATCTTGCTAAGAGACCTCTCATGGAGATCTTGCCAAGAGACACTTTTCAGAGATCTTGCCAACAGAGCTCTTGTAGAGATCTTGTACACAGATCTTGCCAGGAGACCTCTTATGGAGATCTTGTGCAGAGACCTGGTGACGAGAGCATAGGTCTTCCTCAGACATCCTTTCTAGATACCTTGAACAGTTTGAACAGAGATCTTCCTTTGAGATCTCTCACAAAGATCTTCTGTGGAGATCTCCTAAAGGCACCTTGCACAGACAGCCTTACACAGATGCGCCTCTTTGGGACTCAAAAAACGCGGCTGCATAGCTCTGTTCCGTGGCCACACCTAAAAATGCCAATTGATTCATGTCTCCTCTTCTGCTTCTCCTCCCTTGACTTTACCCTTCATTTCCTAAAGCACACTGTTTGGGGTCTCTTGCCGATAATTGTTTCCATTCCTCCGCAGTCAGGGTTTCACTTCGTTTCCGCTTCGCCGCTATGGCCGAACAATGCGGAATCAGAACTGATGAGGAAAAAGAATAAAAGGACCGGATAACCCGACATGTCAACTTCTTATACTTCTTCCAATAAGTAGCAAAAGAAAGGTGAAGACGGGATGGGAAAAGCAAGAAAGAGAAAGGAGATGGTGGAAGACAGATCGGGTGAGAGAGTTCTGTGTGAGAAGGTTGCGTGTGAGAAGGTTTGACTATTTATGTATTGGAAAAAGTATGTGCGAGATCTGTGGAGATGGCGGAAGGCAGTTTGTGTGAAAGAGGTAGGTGTCAGTCGATGTCACCAAGCCCAGTGCCATAAGTGCCACGCCTGCCACACAAAGTAACCGTGGATGTCACCAAGTGCCACGCCTGCCACGCAAAAAACCGCGGCATCACGGCGGACCAGCCGCGACCAAGCGCATCACCAGAGCCAGCCCAATGCCAAAAGTGCCACGCCTGCCACACCAAGTGGAGGCCGATGTCACCAAGTGCCACGCCCACCAAACAAAGTGACCGTGGATGTGCCAAGCGCGCCTGCCACAGGTAAGGGCCGCGGCGTCACGGACCATGGCATTCCCTATGGGATGGTGATTGGTTTCCAGTAGTACCGCACAAGGCGGTGGCAAGATAAGAAACCTTCTTGGGACGCATGGATTACAGAGCGATCCACTGACAGACAACCTTGTTGTGAAAACTCAAAGTTGCTTTACAAAATGACATGTATGGTTGCCAACACTGCCCCAATCGACTGGCGGTGCTGTCCATGGCTATTTCGTTGCAGCTCAACATGCAAGGTCCCGATCCACACCCCGGATCCACAGGCGATCCATGCCCTGATCCATACCCTTTTGAAGAGGTAGAATTCTTGTGCGATCATTTGTGTAACTCCTTCGTTCCATACGTCCGGATCACCGCGTAGCGATCCATATGCTTGCAGTTGGTTTGCCACCAGTGCCCGATTTCTTTGGGTTCATCAAGAGTAAATCCGTGACTACATATGTCTTCTGCTGTTACTGCAATTGCATTGTTTAATGATGTGTTTCTCCACATTGTGTTTCTCTCTGCACCGAAACTAGATCTTTTTGAGCTTTTACTTGATACTGATTTAAGTGGATGTCCCTACAAGTAGGACAAATTGGATATGTGCTGAACACATGTACCTAGAAAGCCTAGCGCCTGAAGTTTTGGTCACTAGGTCGCCGCGCCTTCTTTGTTTCGCACTTTTAGTATACCTTTTTTTTGAAGACACTTGGCATTGTCAGGGCTTGCATGCATAGAATCAATCATGAACATTAAAGTCTAACCATAGCTCCATCAATTCTCAAAAACGGGGCTGGACTCCCGAAGATATTCCCAATAAACCCTGCAAACCAAAGTCTCGAAAAAGTTTCGAAAAGTCTCAAAAAGTCGAAGACTTTTTCACTTCTTGCGAAAAGTCTCGGTACTTTCAACTTAGGACTGGTTCAGCATGGTGAGCCCTTATAATCCTTATAGAACACTGGATGCCCTCTGGTAAACTAACAGGTTGCTATGGAAAATCACTGTTTCTTGTTGGTAAATCAATGGTAAATGGTCCATCTAGACCATAGCTCTGTGAAATTTCCAGAGGGCATCTGAGTCTGGCCATATCACGATGACCTCAGGGAACCCATCTCGATTTCCACATCTATTTTTGCTGTGTCGGAACATTGATACCAGAAGCAATAGCATAAAATGGCGCCTGTAATGGGAAAGCATATATAAAGCTATGATAAACCGTTGATATCCATTGATGAACCATCAAATGTGATGGATTTCCAAGCACTTGTGGAGCCATCAAAGCGAGCCCGACTCCTCTGAGTGTCGAGCGTTCCTGGATCAACTCCGCCAGTTTGGGCGGACAGCGCGGTACGACTAAAGTCACCTGCCGGAATGGCCGATTGGGGATGGTGCAAATGGCATTGGGTTTCCCATGGTTTGCCACATTTTGTGAACAATCATCTGATCTGGGCAAATCAAAGAGTATCATAGAGTAGCTCAATAACCTCACATCTTTGATGATTTTCAATGATGGGGGCTGGTTTCCCTTACTCACCACATTTGGTCATCATATCACCACTATCCTATGGTGACATTGACACCAAGCAGTGTCTGAGGATCCTAGGCTCCTGGCACTCTTGTGCCAATCGCCACCAATCTTCTCTGAACCTCGTGGCTTCAGCACAAAGAGTAACTCCCAGGGCCTAGCCGCTACAATTGGGCTCGTTTTACTCTTTTTGGCATTAACACATCAGGAAATAAGTTGGGATGGTCGCGTGTGGTCTCAGCTTTTTTGACTGGGTGAACTTCAGGGGCGGGGAACGCGAATCCTCACTGGCACTCAATGGAATTTTGATCCAGCAATGGTTGTTTTACTTACTGTTTAAGTAAGCAACTTAGTTGCACTCTTGTTCCCAAGTCTCCGAACGCAAGTCCAGGGGAGCTGGCAACTCATCAAACATATGCAATACCTGGGAGGTGGCCATTTTTTTCAACCACTGCATGGATTCAGCGAGGGAATCTTTGGGAACCAACAACCAACAAACATGGGGTTATATTGAACCATATCTGTTTGGTGGTATACCCACCCCTCTGAAAAATATGAGTTCGTCAGTTGGGATGATGAAATTCCCAATATATGGAAAATATAAAATGTTCCAAACCACCAACCAAATATATTGAACCACTAAAAGAAGCTCCAAGTGTTGGCAAAGCCGGTTTCTGGGATGGTCTCTGGAGTGATTTTGTCATGTCCAAATCATTGGATTTGAAGCGATGCATGTCCATTAAATCATTTTCTAAAAGGTCTGATCAATGGATCATATTCAATATTCATATAATTCATGTTCAATGGATAATTGGAATAATATCATCCAATGAATAATCATTCATGTTTCATATTCATGGGCAATATTCAATCATATTCATGAATGATCGGCAAAAATCGTCTGATCAGTTGTTTTTTTGGCATATGTCAGATTCATGAAATTTGATTCGTCGCTTTGATGCCCCAGTTCCAAGGGATATCCTCAGGGGATATTCCCTACTTACACACCATTCACGACGATCATCCCATCCATTGGTACATCATGCGTCTTCACCGGCCAGACCTGTGGTGTCAGGTCGTGAGGGACAGGATCCCCAGTCGTCACCATGGCTTTCAATACAAATTAAAATGGTCATCCGTGACTTGGATGATTTGGGGGTACCCCCATGACTGAGGAAACCTCCACATCAGTGATGTCAAGAGGGGGATGTCAAAATATGTCAAAATGAGAAATCTTGTTGTGAACGAATTGCTCAAAGCATTTCTTGCCAAAAATCTGTTCAAGTTCCAGAAATTTACTGAAGACTCCACATGGACTGGTGAAATGGCCACCCTGCGAAACTTAGGGACTTTCGGCCGTCTAGGGCTATTTCAAGAGCTTGTAACCCATTCAGAAGAGACCTCATGAGTGGTCTCATCCCAAGAATTTTGGGACATAACATATGCACATATGGAGTTTTCCTGAAACGAAGGCACCCCCAGAACGCTGGATGGTTAAGTTCATGGAAAATCTCATCTATAACTGGATGATAACTGGGGGTATATACCCAATGACTTAGGAAACCTCCATATATTACAGTAATACTTTACTCAAGCATGAACCCGACCCGAAACCCTTGGCCACGCCCTTCTCTTTGAAGCACGAGCATCCCGACACTGGCATCTAACATGAAGTTGTTCTGCAGCGCGTGCCACAGCATAACCTCCAGCCATGGTGAACCATTTCGCTAAGGTTGGGGATGGTGGGATGGAATCCCATCCCCCTGATATTCAACACCCCCATTGTATAGTTGTACCAAGGGATCTTCCTAAACTTTGCTACCGCCTGCATCAGCAATCTCTGTTCCGACTGCATCAGCAGTGGCCCCTTTGCACATTGCGTCACCACCATGCAAAAAGCATAGTGCAATGTTTGCCCCCCGTTTCAAGGGAAACGAAACGGGTATTCTCCGTTCAAAAAACACGTTGCGATGTTTCTAGGTGGGAGTCCCCCCAAAACAGGATGGATCATGGGGTCCATAAACTCCACAAAAATGCGCCTGCGCTTGAGAAACTTCTCTCGCCGAAAGTTGCTCTCGGGCATAGGCTAGAGTGACCTAACTGGTCACGGGAGCGATTTGGTTCTCTGTACCCTCCAGTAAACTAACATATAGCCATAGCATGCCATAGCTATTAAACAGATAGCTGTTAAATAGCCACTTCATAAATGATCTACCTATGAAACATATCTAAAGATCTATTTAATTCTATTTATACAGGCGTTGTCATTTTCGATGGCTACGTTAAAATTCTCTGCCGGTATTGTTAAACCCCTTTGATGCTTAAGCCCCCAGTTTTGATGGTGAAACATCCTACGGCTCAGTTTCAGACTGCCAGCAGGAAGATCTGACCATTGGGACATACCTCTGATGGCTAGGTCGGTATGTCCATGGGGAGCTCAAATCATCCACTGAAATGCTTGGCAAATCCCTTCAGTTTCCTGGTCCAACTAAAACGGCCTGGGACAGGGATCAGCGAGCCGTGATCTAGCGACCTCACAAAGCCTTGGCAAATGCATTTAAAAACATATAAATACTGTGCATTTACAGTGACTGTAATCTTTCTTCACGGTAGTCTATCAATGGTTCTCTGGCCCACCCAGCCCCCCCAAAAAAAGGCAGAACGGAGCACCAAACGTTGCAGCTGCGCCATCTCCAGGATAGCGCGTGTGCCATCCAGCGCCGCGACTAAGCCAGCTTCAGAACAACCTCAGTGGAATTTGCTGTTGGCTTGTTCTGAAGAACAATTGAAAAAATAATACTGTTCCAGAACTACCTCTGATAAGTCTTGAAAATTCACGAAATTTTGAAGCCGCAAGTACAAGATTTGTTCTGAATATGGACATCATTCAGCAGAATCTGATGAATTTGTCAGGTTGGATGGTGTTTGGACAATGGGGGAACTGGGCCAGATGACCGATTCGTAGCAATTCATCGTCACCAGCCTCAGCAAAGGCGGTTCTGGGGATCTATGCGAGATGATATACAGAGCCACTATACATCATTCTATAACTATATATGTATCTGTACAAAAAATGTAAATGTAATTCATGGTAATTCATGTCATGTACGCACTACCTCTATAATCCTCTATACACATACACCTGTGGCCTCCTTTGGGTATCTCTATGTTCATGTTTCGGGCACCCTATAGGGCACCCATCACGCGGGGTGCCAGGGCCCGCAAATTATGCTTCTATATATATATACATATGTAATATGTATACATATATATATATATACCTTCTGGTAAATTAACATAGACCCTGGCAAATGGGGGTTGGAAGACTAGTTTCAAATAGAATTTCATTGTTTTCAGGGTCTATGTTTATTTACCAGAGGGTATATTATACAGTCGTATAAACCCCTTCACTTTCGGCGTATCCTTTTTTTGACCCATTGCCTTGGCCTCTTGTCTGTGAAGATTTAGGGCTACCCACAAGACATGCAGAGCTATCCATAAATACCCACAGCTTGTTGTCTTGTGAAGCCAGGGCAACATGTCCAAGATTCCTCGAAATCCTTGCAACTCGTCTTTTGAGTATCGACCCTCCAGGCAGTTCATCTAGAAAGTTGCGGAAAGTTGGAAACTATTCTCAAATTGGAAACCTCATCTCACTATGGACCAGTGGTTCCAGTTTCACAGCTTGCCAGCTGGTATCGATCTTCATCCTGAAATCCTTCTGCGCTGAGCCTGGCTGAGCCCCAGACATCCAGGTTGCATTCCCTTTTGGCAAGGCGCAACACCTGCTTTCTGAGTCAAGAGCTGAATCCATGGGTTCAAAAAAATGGTCAGCCAGTCCTAGTGGATTTATCCATCAAGAGTGGATAAAACTGGGAGGTGCTTAATCCGAACACTTCCCCACCGGCTATGTTCAATGAGGTGGGCGCGTGGGCCCCCTCCCAGCTATCAGTTGGTTCATAAACACATTCAACTGTAGAATACCGTAGACATATCATGAAATATCCATAAATATCCACCATGAATCCTAGAGTCCTAGAGCCATGGTCGTTATCAACCTACCTAGTCTTGGGGCCCGCATTGGGATCGTACGAACCCCGCATACCAAGCTCTCGAACACCGCCTTCCCGTCATGGACCACGGCCCACGAGGGGATCTCGCTGTGGCATTGAGGGCTTCCCAGTCTCGCAGCGGCGTCCATTTTGTCTGCCAAGAGAAAGCTGCGCAAAGCTCCTTGAAAACATCAGAGCCTGCAAAATCCGTGGCTGGTAGTTTCAACACCACCTAAAGACATCCTTAGGGGATGATATGAGCCAAAACTAAAACACATTTGCAAAAATAAATGAAACCACCAGTCCAACTATGTGAAAGCCGCTGGTCAATTAAACTGCCCACATTGCCCAAGTACATCGGCAAAACTGCACTTCACCAAACTCTAACCAAAAACTTGAAATGTGCCTCCGCCAAACACCTGTTGGAAGAGGGCATAGAGGCATAGAAAGAGTGAGCCCCGTTCGGTTGGCGTTCTTGCAAACACTCATGGCATGACTTTGCTGCTGCAAAGGACCGAAACACCAGAACCACAACTCCACATGTGCTTCGCTGATGGCTCTAGTGTCGCGGTCTTCCGGTCTCCCAGTGGCACTCTCTGCCCCAAGGCACGGGGACTTTCCCCGCAGCATATCTGGGAGCAAGCTCCCTGTGTGTTCACTGCGTGGCCATGCTTTTCCTGCCCTCTGAAAACTCTCAGGTGAAATATGGTGAAATGCAACCTCCAAGAAACAATCTGTACA
>Ga0126342_10001865_pt1 | contig 31290 bp, 30 predicted proteins | sample Cyp1metagenome_FD_92528 | JGI IMG/M metagenome (GOLD analysis project Ga0126342, IMG submission 92528) | Coral microbial communities from Lord Howe Island, Old Settlement Bay, Australia - Cyphastrea 1 metagenome | ecosystem: Host-associated > Invertebrates > Cnidaria > Coral ...
GATGGTGATGATGGTGATGATGGTGATGATGGTGATGATGGTGATGATGGTGATGATGGTGATGATGGTGATGATGGTGATGATGGTGATGATGGTGATGATGGTGATGGTGCGGAGGATGACAATGGTGCGGACAATGATGTTGAGGATGATGTGATGTTGAGGATGATGAGTTGCAGGATAATGATGCTGAGGATGATGTGATGTTGAGGATGATGAGGTTCAGGATAATGATGTTGAGGATGATGAGGTGGAGGATGAGGTTGAAGATGATGATGCTGAGAAGGAGGAAAATGATGTTGAGGATGATGATGTTGAGGAGGAGGATGATCATGATGATGAAGAGGATGATAATGTTGCGGAAGAGGAGGTGGAGGATAATGATGTTGCGGAAGATGAGGTGGAGGATGATAATGATGATGTTGAGGATGATGGTGTCAAGGAGGAGGAAGATGATGGTGTTGAGGATGATGATGTGGAGGAGGAGGACCGATCCCAAAACCGGGACCCACAGTTTGCGCGACCCTGTGCAGTCGAAATGCGCATGGACATGTTGGAAGAACCGTTTTATGCAGAAATTTACAGGTAAAAGGCCGCAGACCAAGCGCAAGCAAAACTCGCGCCGCAAACTTTGTGCGAGCCTGCGCAGTCATGGACATGTGAGAAGAGCATAGAAGAGCCATGTTATGCGGAAATTGACAGGGAAAGTGCCGGGGCCCAGAATGAGCACCTCGATCAAACACCGGCCTTAACGCTTAGAACCCACTGTTTGGAGAAAAAAGGACTTGACATAGACAACCGATGGCAATAAGCCAAAATCATCCAAAATCTATGAGCACCAGACCCATCATGGTCTGCCACGAGGCTCGATCCGGTCTGGATCTCAATGTAGTTGCATCAAGTGCTGATGACGCATGTGCCAGGTTGTTGCAAGGTCGAGTATTGGAGTCAACAAAGATGCAACAGTCAACCCCATGAGGAAATAGTACAGTAGAGGCTCGCTGTTTTAATCAGTCAAATCAGAAGCAGAAAGTGTGTAACGGTCTGAATGGGCATTGAAAACTGCCTATGAATTCCTCATGTATCAAAGGTGAAAGCCGATGCCCACCGGAAGGATTACCGAGAACCACCTGGGAAGCCTGAAAGAAAACAAATATTCTAAACTATACTATATAACTATATAACCCTAATTTAGAGATGGTTCAGGAGGATACCCCTTACCAACATCATGTATGCCATTGTTGTGAGGTCTCTATTGTTTTTTCCTGGACCATCCAGAAACCAGGTGTTTGCGGCATCGGGCTTACCACAGTACTTCTGCTTTGAATGGAAAGTGCCTTCATTGGGCAAATGATGGAAAATGACTCATGTTTCCCCATCAGGGTGACATTGCCATTTCGAAATGAATCATGTGGCTCATGGTTTCCCTCGGAATTAAACCCATATGAATCATATTTATCATATATATATATATATTTATTTATCATATATATATAACGTATGTGTGAATATCATGAAATCCATGGGCTTTCCCACTGAACATCCCAGCCGTTTCCGCCGAGACCTCCAGGCAGGAGCCGATGGGTCCATGGCCGGCGTAGAAGAGGTCGCCGGCGTTGCGGTTCAGAATTTGGATCACCACCGGGTAGGCCACTGGGCCGTTGCGTGGCCGTTGCGTGGCCGTTGCGAGGCCGGGAGATTTCCAACACTGCCAAATCAAGGGGGAGAACTGGGAAATCCATGGAAATCACCCTTACCCTCTGCTTATGACTAACAGTTCGCCATGGTATAGATGGCCCATTTATAGATGATTTTCCCATTAAAACGTTAATTCATAAGGGATTTTCCATGGCTATGTTAAATAACCAGATGGTATAGATCACTGGGATCTGTAACTGGGATAGGGTTTGGTATGGATCTATAACTGGGATCTATAACTCAAAATTCCCATGTTGCCAGTGATTGTAGATGGGGCTTTGGTATGGAGGGAACTCTCCGACAGAGCTTTGTGGTGGGTCAAAATGTCCAGTTGTTGACAATCCCGTGTTTGGGCATCACGTGAAGAACTGGGGGAACAACAAAATCAGGGTGGTTTCCCTCAGAAATGCACCATTTTGGAGGATTTTGATTTCAAGTATTTTGGCTTCTTGAGCCATATCAAAATGAAGCAGAAACTCCCTCAAAACTGCTACAAAAAAGACACCCTTGGAGTCGAAATTATGGAACTACTTACTACTTACCCTCTGGTTATTTAACATAGCCATGGAAAATCACCATTTTTAATAGGTAAACCATCTATTTCTATGGGCCATTTCCCATGGCAAACTGTTAGTCATAACCAGAGGGTACATTGTTCACATGTTTCATCGACATGGGAATCACGATGAAGATCCCAACATCCCAACTTCGTCAAAAGAAATTGGAGAACCTCGGGTGAAACATGATGCACAGTAATTTACTGGTTTAATCCCTGAATTCGTGTGTATATATATATATGATATGTCCATGTTTGACCTCATACATACTGGGTTTATTTTTTGATTTCTTTCTCTTCAAGTTAGGTCAGATTCCCAATGTTTGTTGCTTCATGTTCACTGAAAACCTGGATCAGATCGCCATGGACTGCTGAAAGCTGATCCGGCGCCTTTTCGCCATATTTATCATATCCAAATTCTCTGTTGGCTTCATCATCGTTTTCTTCATCATCATCCTACTTTTCTTCTTATTCTTCTTCTTCTTCTTCTTCTGCTTTGCACGGTGATGTGCTCTTGCTAGTTGCATCCCGCTTGGAGCATTCGAAAATGACCCTCGTCCATGACTTACCCATTCCAGGAAACCTACTGTCCATCTTTGCTCAGGTCAGGGTCAAAAAGGAATCACCAAAATTGGATAAAATTGGTCACTTTTAGTATTGAACAATATGAACAATCCACTTTGGGGGTCACCAATTTTGAGCTACCACAAAATCTACCAAATTCACAACAGGCTCGTTGGATGATAAGTTGTTTTACAACTTGAAACTACAGATCATGTATATGTCCACCATAGTCCAATCGTTGGCCTACATATTTCAAGCAACTTGGGTGGCCATTCCTGTACCCATTTTTTGCTTTCCGTCATCCCCTTCACTCCCATCATATGCCCATCACATCACAATTTTGTTGGTAAAATCCCCCATGTTTGATGCTTCAACAGCATTATTCCCATGGTTTCCACTCCTTGCTGTACCCAGCGGTGCCGCCGGGCGCACCTTTGAGTCCCTTGGTAGCGCCCACGACGTCCACCGCGCAAACGTCGCTGGGGATGCACTGGGCGGTGTACTGATACTGCTTCCAGGCCCTTGGCAAGGGGTAAAATCCAAGGGATTGCACCCTCAACAATGGTTAATAATGGTTAATATACTGTTATATGTTAATAATTGTTAAATAGTAATGGTTAATAATGTTTAATAACAATGGTTAATGATGGTTAATAATAATGGTTAATGATGGTTAATAATAGTGGTTAATGATGGTTAATAACAATGGTTAATGATGGTTAATAATAATGGTTAATGATGGTTAATAATAATGGTTCATGATGGTTAATAATAATGGTTAATGATGGTTAATAACAATGGTTAATGATGGTTAATAACAATGGTTAATGATGGTTAATAACAATGGTTAATGATGGTTAATATACTGTTATATGCTAATATACTGTTAATGATGATGGTTATTATATGGTTAATGATGGTTAATAATAATCTGGTTGGTGGTTGAGCCCTACCCCTCTGAAAAATGATAAACTTCGTCAGATGGGATGATGAAATTCCCAACTGAATGGAAAAATAAAATTCATGTTCCGAACCACCAACCAGTAATGGAAGTTAACCAACAATGATTGGGTTGACTACCTTTTGGTAATTTGTTTCATAGCTTTGGAAGCCATGGCCCATTCACTTCAATGAATTACCCAAAGTGGTGATTTTTGCTATGTTTACCAGAGGGTTTTCGGCGAATCTTAATCACCGATCACCAGCGGCAAATTTGAACCGTTTATCCTTGAGGGGTTTTACCTTTGGGGGGAGTGATCGAATAGGTATGATATCTGTGGCGCATTGGTGGCATTGAAATGGGTCAAAAAAAGTGGTGCTCAAATTGGACTTTGAATGGAAAAAACCATGATAAACCAAAGGATTCTGGAGCATCCCTGATTTTTGGACAAGTGCCCGCGCGCGTGTGGAATTTTTTGTGTGGGTGTGTGTGAATATGATGAACAAAAACTGTGATTGGACAAAAAATTGTCGAAACTCCAAAAAAAAATAGGATCATTTAAGAACAACATCACGGGCATGAATTAGACTGCCATACTAAACAAGAATAGTATAGAACAGTGATTTTAAAAAAAAAAACATAAGAAATGGGGTCCCGTTGCAGGGTTGCAGGGTTGCATGATCAACAGGGGCTTCAGCCACGCCCAGCAGCTTATTCGCAAAGCTGTAGACGTAGTTGCACTTCTTGTCTCCCTTCTTCGCCAAGGATGCCTGAGCTGTTCATCCTGAAGCTCCTGGGAAAAACATTTAAGTGGAGTTCATGCATTGTATAGATGTTTTCCAAGAAAAATGCGTGAAGATATTATGATATACTATGATATACTAAATGGATCAGAGATAGAAACCAGACTTAGTATATCATAGTATATCATAGTATATCATAGTATATCATAGTATATCATAATATCATGGAATCATTATAATATTATGATATACTAAATTTTATCAGAAAGGGTGGAATTTTCAAAAAAAAAAACGTTCCAACTCCACCAGGGAACGATAGGCCCTGGAGCGGAGCACTTGCCATCGCCCACGTAGTTCTTTCGGATGGTTTCCTGCGTCCACACTTCCATGTATCAATCTTTGTCCCAGGGGATATACGGATAGTATAAACATATTATAGACATATATCACATATATATATATATTATAGACATATATCATATATAGAATAATACACATGATTTACCCTATCAATATAGTGTGAAATGTTCATGAAAACACATCTAGTATGCATGAACCAATGAGAAAAAGGACATCTATGGCCTATCGCTTCAAAAAATTGGTCAAAGAACCCACAAAAGGATGAGAGTGGGGACAATATGATACTATGAACAAACAATAATCAAGAACAAAGGTATCAAGTTCAAACTCGTAATTTGACTGTGTTTTTACTGCCACTCACTTTTGGCCACTTAAATCCAGTTCAACCAGGGTGTTCGATGGGGAAGCCCAGAGCCTCGAAGAACTGAAGGCACAATCTTGTCAGTGGATGACCACTGTCATCCAACTTCAAATGAACAGTAGTACCTTGCTGTTCACCCAATGCCGTAAATCTCCATTTGTGCATGGTTTATATTGGTTTAGAATGAATCTATCCCGGGTTTCTTGAAGGGGTAAACTAGTAAACACCACAGAAAATCTGGGTACAGAGCCACTCAACTGTTCTCGGATTTGAAAATCGAAATCCATGTGTAAAACTCTTCAAGTCCTGGGTTTAGCACAGCACAAGTTGCTACTCGTCCCTGCCCAACTCGCCGCCAACGCCAGCCATTGGCGCCTCCTGGTCGCTGCCCTGGATGGCGTTCAGGTTCACCTGGGGCACGAGAATATATGGGGCACTTACCCTCTGGTAATTTAATTGTGGTTTAATGGTGGTTTAATGGTGGTTTAATGGGATTTAATCAGGATTTAATGGGGTTTAATGGGATTTACCCTCTGGTAATTTAACATAGCTATAGAAAATCACCATGCTATTCATAGGTAAACCATCTTTTTCTATGGGCCATTTTCTATAGCTATGTTCGTTTACCAGAGGGTATCTGGCCGTGAAAATGTTGGTGGTTTGCCATTCTGCAAATTTAATATTGTTCTTTTTCCATTAATCAATCTTACTTATAATGAAAATCAAAGCCGCCTCTCAAAATGATTTGGGTGCATATGGGAGGATAAACATGTTTTAATGTCTTCATCTCTGCCTCTCTATCTGTCTGTGAGAAGATCTTGCAGAGATCCTGGTGAAATCCTCTAAGTGTCCTTGCATGGTCTCGATACCGGTCCTTATGAGAAGATCTTGTGGAGATCCTGTTGAAATCCTCCTCAAGGGGTCCTTGCATTAAGATCTTGAAGATGGTCTGCATTGGTGTTTGTATGAGAATTCTTCTGGGGTGCTCATAGGAAGTTCTTGTATAAACATCTTGTGAGATCCTCTATCTAGATCTATGTAGAAGGTCCTTCTCTGACGATCGCTTGAAATTCTCTTAGATGTCCTGGTATCAGGTTCTGGTATGAGGTCTTAATAGGTAGACATAGCATCGCTTCTTGTTCCGAAACAAGTCCCTGCTGCTGCAGTTGCGATACTGTCTAACCTGATCTGCTACTGTTCCATAGCTACTGTTGCTTGTGTCTGGCACATTGACTTCCTACCCCCCACACTGTGTGGGGTCTCTTGACGATGTATTTTTTTAATGCACAGCCAGTGGAATTAAGTCCTGGCATACTACGATAATGGGATATCAGGAATAATGAATAATGGTTGCAAGTTGCAACAGTAGATGTGCGGAGGCTTCCTAAAAATGGTGGTGCCCCAAATCATCCAAGTCATGGATGGCCATTCTAGTATTGAAACAGCCATGGTGGCTTGGGGATCCCCCATTTGAAGAAACCCCCAAGTGAATATTGTTCATTACCAATGAGTCATGGGCTTGTAACGTTTTGCAGCCCCGTAGAACTGAGATAGCATGCCCCAGTTGATCATCACAAAGTGTGTCAGGCCAATCTGCAGGTCACAAGGTGACCCTTTTGAAGGCCAGCCATCGACAGATTTTTCCAGCAAATGTTCCAGAGTTATGGAAGCTAACCATGGGAGAAAAAAACAAAAACAATATGTGTTTTTGATGTTCCTCAGTGGCTCAGGGAGTTTTAGCATGTGACTGCTTTAAAACTCCATTCTGATTCGGAATACTGCACTGTTACCAGAAATACTGCACCGTTTCGGTCAAGTCAATGGGCGCAAAACCGACGTCGAAATGACCAATTTCTGTTCCCATAGCTGTCTTAAAAATGCATAGTCCAAAAAAACGTGTGTAGTGGTCACAAGAAATTGCTTGAAAAATGGAACAGAATCGCTTCATTCTCCAATTTTGGCTCGTCAATCCCTGTTGTCAAATCCCCGTGTATTATGTAGAACCCTTTTTGCTATGCTAGGGCACCCAAACCAATTGTGTTAGTTTAGATTTTAGATCTGCTCATTCTGGGAACCTCTTATGGGCGATTCTTATTACTTTCTGGTATGTCTGTCCCCTGCAAAAAGTTGTACTTTTGCTGGGATATGATATGTGACAAAAGCATCTAAGCCAAAACATGCTAAAAACTAAAGCGTACGGCTTCAATTCTGTTTTGGGCGGATACGATTGTATGTCGATCTATGTCTAGCCATTTGTTCTTCCGCTAGTAATTCTTGCCCTTCTTGATTGGTTTAATCGCCATGTATTCTTCCTCAAACGACAATTTTGTTGCTTAACACCCCGCGTTTGATGCTCCAAGTCTTTTGCGCCCAGGCAATCAAACTCATAGTAACTCGTAGATCCCCGGGAAAAAAAATAAACATCTTAAATTCTAGTTAAATCATCCAAAAATCATCCAAAAATCATCCAAAAATCTCAATCACGCCACATTTCTCCATTTTTTGATCATAGACCCGCCTTGCTGGCGATCTCACTGGCGTAGTCCCGGGCGTCTCCGCAGCACTCCTGGGTTGGTTTTCGGGTTGATGGCATTAACGGCAATTGAGATTTGAATTACTGGATATACAGGAAAATCTGCAGGAAACGATGGTTTTACCATGTTTTACCCACCATTTTGGTGGTTGTTTTCCGGCATCTCATCCTTCGATTCTGGCATTTTTCATCAGTTTGAATCAACAAAGACTGGCAGCTGAAGCAACGGGAACAACCGGATTTAAGATAAATGGCGATTTGAAACAAACAACAAGATAGGGTGTTTTTTAAAAAAAAAATAAGAACACGAGTGGGAAAACTCGAAAATAGTGTATATATGCGATATGACAGCAAAATGCAGGTGGGGGTGCAGCAAACATCATTAGAAATATAAAGCCAGCATAGCAATAGTGAATTCAAATGGACCTGTAACCAAAAGGACTATCACGAGCCAGAGGATAAAAATAGAAAATACCATCTGGTTATTTAACAGTTCGCCATGGAAAATCACCATGCTATCAAGAACGGCAAACCCATCTATTTCTATGGACCATGGCTACCATGGCTATGTTAGTCATAACCAGAGGTTAAATCCCATTAGATCACCATTAAACCACCACAAGAATCACCCATTTTCCATGCCTTTGATAGCTTTAAATCAACATAACTATGAAAAATCACCAGAGGGTACCCTCGATCTCCGGCGATTTCTCCAGGATCAACATAAGATTTTTCACCAACACTTACCCAAAACGGTGATTTAACGTTTTGCGAACTGGAAAATGACACATGTTTCCATAGATGTTATCGTTGACTTACATTGATTTACCCATTCATTCAAAATGGTGGATCTTTCCAGTTCGTTATGTCAACGCCTGCCAGGCCGGGTAAGTCCCATTAAACCACCATAAAATCCCATTCAATCCCAATAAATCCCATTAAACCACCATTAAATCCCATTAAACCCCATTAAAATCCCATTAAAATCCCATTAAAATCCATTAAAATCCCATTAAAATCCCATTAAACCACCATTAAATCCCATTAAAGTCTCATTAAATCCCATTAAATCACCATTAAACACAATTGAATCCCATTAAACCACCATTAAATCCCATTAAAATCCCATTAAATCCCATTAAATCACCATTAAACACAATTGAATCCCATTAAACCACCATTAAATCCCATTAAAATCCCATTAAACCCCATTAAAATCCCATTAAAATCCATTAAAATCCCATTAAAATCCCATTTTCCCATTATATAAACCACCATTAAAATCCCATTAAAACCACCATTAAATCCCAATAAATCCCATTAAACCACAATTAAATCCCAATAAATCCCATTAAAAAAAAGCTATTGAAAATGGCCATAGAAATAGTGGATTTACCCGTTAATAGCATGGTGATTTTCCAGTTCGCTATGTTAAATTACCAGAGGGTAATCCAGATTATGGCACTATGGTTTTTGAATGATTTTCCCTATGAACATGTTCCCCCATTTCATTTAAACTGACAAAAATCCTCGGTGAAACATTGCTACCCAGTGGCCAACAAGAGCTTAAGATCGCCCAGTCCCGGGTTCAGGACCCTGGCAGGCATGGTTTTGTTTGCGCGACTGTCTAAGGAAGGTGGACAGGGTATTAAGGAAGATAGGGAAAAAAAAACACATGTTCACCTGATCAGGCAGTGGGAAGACTCACTGCAGGAGAGCATCCCAGTAAATTTGATTGACATGTGCATCTGGCAAATTACCCTCTGGTAAACTAACAGTTTGCTATTGAAAATGGCCCATTTATAGATGGTTTACCTATTAAAAATTGTGATTTTCCAGTTCGCTATGTTAGTCATTACCTGGCGAATTACCAGTTGCAAGTGTTGATTTCCATGGCTGCTTTTTTCGGTTCACATGAGTGACCCCCGGCTATCGTGAACCAAGGTTGGCCATGTATCAGGTGGTTGCATTTCCATATTCCTCAGGCTGTATGATTATGTACATATATGTATGTGTATATAAACACATTTATATATATATATATACACATACATGTGTATGTATGTATAAATGCATACATATGTGTATATATATGTGTATATATATGTGTGTGTGTACATGCATGCATGTATATGTATAGACGTATTTATGTATCTATGTATGTATATATATATGTACATATACATATAACTCATATAACTATAAAATATACATAGTAGATTGTTATAGTACATCCATATATTTCACGGGATCCTAAAAACTATCCCCAGACGTCCCCAGGTCACGCCAGCTGAGCCCCGTGCTGCAGCAAAACCGTGTATGTACCGACCTGGGGGCCATCGGAACTCCAACGGTGAAATTGGTCAATGGGAATTCCAGCATCCTAAAATGGAGGTACTGTACCATATATAAGGCCATATTTTATGGTGATATTCACTTACATAGGCCTTGGTAGGTACCTCCAATTTAGGAACCTGAGTCATGGCCAGTGAGTTTACCAAGCTACCTGGGACGTAGCTTAGACGTGAGATCATGGGATGAATTTCAGTCCAATCTGGATTCAAACTCTGCGAGAACTCGGTGAACAGGATTACCCGGCCTGGTAAACGTTTACATCACGAACTGGAAAATCCACTATTTCGACTGGGCCATGTTCAATAAAAAAAGCTATGTAAACGTTTACCAGAGGGTAGAAAATGGACATTCCAAAAATTAGAGTAGACTGACCCATTCCTCCATGTTTTTTTTTGAGCCTGAACACATAGTGATGGTCGACCTAAAAGAAAACATCTCAAGCCAAAAAAAAGGTGAACACATCGACTTTTTTCATCCACCAATGATCTGATGCCTGGGATGATCTCTCGAGTTTTTGCAGCAAAAAATGCGTAAATGTTCTTGAACATATATGGATATGCATTAATATGATTATTAATATCAGTATATTATATACCGTAGAGCATAAATCTATGTGCAAATATATATATATAATATATATAATATATAATATATAATATATAATATATATATAATATAATATATATATAATATAATATATATATAATATAATATAATATATATATATATATATATCAGCCACATCCATATCTAGGTGGAATATGATATGTTGAGAACGATTGGGATACACCAGTCACTTGCCACGTACATCCCCTAACTTCAGGGCGCCAGTTCCAGAGTTTTTAGGGGGATGTCCATAAAGCCCATTCCGGGGAAAATGATGGATACCCTCTGGTAAACATACCAAAAGCTATTGAAAATGGTGATAGAAATAGTGAGTTGTCCCATTAATAGCATGGTGGATCTTTCCAGTTCGTTATGTAAACGTTTACCAGGCCGGGTACTTTCATGGTGGTTTTTACACATCTTTCTGATCAACGGTTTACCCTGGGGTAAACCACGCGGGTCCTCACCTTGCCGCCCGCCGTCAAGTTGCCAGCGTCCGCAACCACCTGGGGAACCACATGGCGTCCGATCACGGAACCAAATGAGCCATGGTCAATACTCACTATATGGTTGATGGTCATCCCATCCATAATAAGGATCCTTATAATGGGTATTATAAATCCCTATGAACCATTGGATGACTAGCCCCGTTTTTAATGGTTATTAACCATGAGTATTGACCACGGAACCAAATGGGGATGTTCCAGCAAGCCGTCTCAATGATTTCCAGAGGGCACATTCTTTGGAACCTCATTGGGCTGGGGGTTTTCATTTAGTTACTAAGCAGCCATTGTAGCCGGTGTAACCAATCAGCCATTTTAATAGGATTGTTCGTTTCAGAATGATTCGGATGAAGGATGAAATCATTTTCGCAGAGACGGACATTTGCTAAAAAAGGCTTCGAAGCTTTAAACCCACTGGCTCTGACGAGTCTTGAGCCGATTAGATCCTTACAAAAACGTATCAGATCGCTGACCAACGGCACACTTACATCCCTTTCCGTAAGACCTTGAATGAAGAAAAGAGAATGTGTAAGGCCTAGGAAATCTACTCCAAGCATGGTGGTAGGTACTATACTAGTGATATATGGCCTCCAGGGCCACGGATGGTCAATCACTATGTTTTAGCAGGATATAGATATGGTTGCTTCCCAAAATGGGGGTACCCCCCAAATCTTCCAAGTCATGGATGACCTGCTTAGTATTGAAACCTATGTTGTTGGGGATACCCCCGACACGGCTAACACTCTGGCTGCCCGGACAGCGCCGGTCACATCGTATGCTGCACGATAGTAGGCCGTCACCTAGATGTCATGTGAAATGTTGTGTATGTTATGTGTGTTATGTTACGTATTATATGCATTGTATGACTGTTTTGCATGTTTTTGCCAGCGGACCAAAAATTGTGCTCGTAAAAGGCACGTTTTTGCTAGCGTGTGTTCGCAGGTCATGAAGGGGCGGGGTGGGGTGGGAGGGGGGGGCATGTTAACGTTCCTTGTACTTCTTCCGCTTCATGTTGTTACGCTGCACAGATGTCTGGTAGCGTTGCTTCGCTGTATACATGTTGCTTTGCTGAATATATGCATGTATATATATATGTGAATCTGCATACCCATCTCCAGCAAAAACAAATTCAACGCTGAAGCGCCTGCTTTGAAAAGAAGGAAAGAAAAAGCCTGTCAACATGCCCCAATGAAATGAATCCAAAACCCACACGAAACGCGAATCTTGCCAAATTCTCGCGCGAGAATTTGGCACAATTCGGCTTGCAGAAATGTATGTTTCGCCATGGCGAAAATAGTATTTTTTTTGAAAAACGTTGTTTTTACGAGCACGGTTTCCGGTCCGCCGGGATGTTTTTGTATATGATGTCTATGATGTATGTTATGTATGTTATGTATGTACTGTATGTTATGTATATCATATGTATATCATATGTATGTCTGTTTATATACATATATATATATACATATTATGTAATATGTATATATCTCTATTTGTATGTATGTGTATGTGTGTTTGTAGGTATTATATATATATGAAAGATTTATACATTATTCATGTATTTTATTCATAATTGGTAGCTACTCATGGTTTGGGGTCTCGGTCTCTTGTCTTTGGCCCAGATGTTCTTGCATCTGTTTATCATGTTTAGTTCGAACATTACAATTGACCCACACATATATATATATATACAATATATATATATGTATATATATATATATTATATATAGGATATCAGTCACAAATAAAGTTCTGGATGGGGATATACATAACCCGAAAGTGGAGTATTCACCTCTTGACTGGAGTGCAAGAACCCAGATATTTGGAGCAGTCTCCATCGTAGACCCCCTCGCTGAGAACCCAGGCATGAGTCAGCAAACCGGCGAGCGATACCTAGGGCGAAGCTTGCGCCACGTTGCGCCGATGCACCGAAGGATGGTGATGACTTGGAAAAGTTTGGGAAAAAAAGCCTACAGGTTTCAAACCTCATTTTCCACTCTAAAATCGATTCAAAATGGCTTCAACCTGTGGTCTTGCCACTTGGCTGAGACGCCCGGACAAGTCGCAGCATGGCGTGTGGCGCGGAACCGAATCCCCAAGGTTTGCAGAACATAAAATCGGTCACCCTCTCGAGCAGAGCACTGCGGTGCCAGCGAGAACCCAATGAGGTAAGATGACCAGAGGTACTTTATGTCGTTGGTGTAGGTTTTACCCACCAAAAAAAGTGTTTTGGGGTTGCCATTGTGTACCAAGGTTTTGTAAAGTGCGGGAAAATCTTTATGAATATGTATGAATCAATCAAACTGTGTAGGAATTTGGGACATCTATGCAAGTGCATCGTGCATTCCAATGGTGTGTGAAAGGATGGATGCTCCAATGCTCCATAGCAACTGGATAGCAAGCATGAAATGGTGTGCCATGGACAAGTTACACTGCTTAATATGGCTTATGTCATCCATCCAATGGAAATTCACTACAGCTATACTCTGGTAAACGTTCACGTAACAAACTGGAAAATCACCAATGTTCATGGGTAAATCCACTATTTTTATGACCATGTTCAAGTTCGCAAACTCTTAGTTTACCAGAGGGTAATGGATGACCATCCCGCTATGGCCCTGGCTATATCAAGCATGGCACATGTGGGTGACCCCGGAACAGGTTGAACAGATGGCAAGCGCCATTTTTGGATAGCAGCTATGAAAGACCAATTAATACATATGAAAAATGCCATAAATACATATAAATACCATCCATAAGTTTCACAGTTCACTTTCCAGTTTCAAAATATTTCAAAATCAATCAGCAATGTCTTGATCACTCATCAAACATATCAAACTGCGGGGCGCAGCGGTGCAGCGGCGCGGCGCAGCTTGTTACCCCTGGGGTCCAAACAGGTAATCGATCTGCCCCAGGAAACCTGCTGAATGCAACCTCAGCAGGCTGAACCACACCCTCAACCTTGACTTCCTTGACCTTTTCCGGGAAAAAGTAAGAGTATCCAAGATTCTCCAAGTACCAAACAGTGAGTGCCGTCTTGCCGTCTTGCACCCATGTTTTAAGAATGGGCGGCTCACCAGCCAGAAGCCTGGGAAATCTCCAAATCGGGTCGACCAAAAACCCGTCGAGGTGCTGGTCAATGAGCATCTGCCTGGAGTACTTGTTCGGGATGTTCCGAAGCATGATGGTGGTATAATTCGCCTGCGCCAACGACAACGGCCGACACCCAAAATACCCAGTTCGCCTGCCTTTTGGTGACCGGGACCTGGAAGGGATCATTTAATGCCGGGCATTGAAAAAAAAAACAAATGAACCTAGAAGAACCAAAGAATTTCTCCCAGTTTGAGAGAAACATACTAAAACTCAACTTTTTACTTACTCTCTCTTTGGTTTCAAAGGTTTCACTCCATCCCACTCGACCAATCATTCGCCTCGTCGTCCTTCTTTCTGGTCTGCTTGCCGGTCTTTGCACCTCGGCTGGTCGCCCCTCAGAAAATGTCTCCCCATTTGCTGTGGAAAAGGATGATTCAATTTGGAGAGCCATCAATTTTCTGGAGAAACTCGTGTTTTAACCATAGGATTCATCATCATCATGGTGAAAATGACATCATTTTCACCTGCAAAAAACCCTGGTTTTCCAAAGCGTGGGTTTTAGAAAGATCCGGGTAACACCTTCCGCAGATCCATCGTTTTTTTTTACTGATTCGCCGCCATTAAGGGCACGAGTGATTGGGGACCATCATCCTAACCCCTGTGGTTTTCCAAACAGCTTTGTCACCTGATTTGTTTTAGAAAAAAAACTCCTCCATTGATAGCCATTTATGCCATCTACCAATCCACTTATGACCAAAAACACTGTAGTTATAGCTAAGATCCATTGTCAATCCATGTGGGGGACTTTATATGTTTGTACTATTTATAGATATTGATAGTCATCTACAATCATTTACAGTATACCACTCAATCTACATACTGTACCATTCTACCTTTTTATAGAAATGTATAAAAACTGACAGCATTGATAGATGCTATGTATACCATCCGCACCGGTAAATATGTTACAGAAATTAGAATTTGGTATAATATTCCATAATTGCCTTCGTAGATATGCATATGTCTATACGCATAGTAGTTCATACCACTTACAGATACTTTAAATGAGGTGGATTATAATCAGATAATCATACCCCAAAGAGTCAGATAATCATAGAGTAGTCATACCCCATATAGCCAGATATGTAGAGTTGCTAATAATGACTTTCATCAAACCAACCAGATAGTTTATATACTATCTATTTTCATCAAACCAAGTGATACAGTTCGTGACCCATAGCATAATTTGCCACAATTCTCATTTCTACCACTTAGAGATTTAGAGATAACCTCTGGTAAACTAACATAACCATGGAAAATCACCATTTTTAATGGGAAAATCCACTATAAATCACCATTTTCAATAGCTATTTTGACATAACCAGAGGGTACTTCAACCGCTCATCTCCCCTGCGCCTGCCACCTTGGTCGGACCCACCGCCGAGGCCACCTGAACGAAAGGATAAGTTGTGACTGGCTTTCGATAGAGACCCAATCACCCAGAGGGGGTAGGGGATGTTACCCCGATTTACGGCTTTTGCGTGGTTTTAGTATGGTTTAATGTGGTTTAGTATGGTCAAATCTATGGATAACTTACTCGTGAATATCTATGGTGAATCGATTAACATCGGAAGATTTCTTGATTCTGGTGAATTTATCTCTATAAATATGTCCATTGACAACTCAACTTTGTATTTCGGGACTTTGCCAACAGATTTGCAATCTAAGCATTCTCTCTTGCTAGTAGCTGCTGGTTGAGGTGTGTTCTCTTTGTGGCTGGATAACTAAACAAAAAGTTACGGTCAATCGATTGATCAAACGGAATAACGGAGTACTAACAGAATCTTACAGGAAACGATGATAAAAAAAATTGCCCTCAAAGATAGGGAGGTCCGTGTCGTTTTTTTGTTCCGTTCACCTGAAGACGTTTAACACAAGAATCCGTTCACCAAAGGTGAATGTCAAACCTCCAGATGTGTAGACCATGTTCCGTTCACCGGAACCATCTGGTTGTGACTAACAGTTCGCGAACTGGAAAATCACCATGGCTATTAAGAACGGTGTTTACCATCTATTTCGATTAGGGCCATCGAAAAACCATGGCGAACTGTGAATGTCATAACCAGCTTGGGTAATTGGGCGTTATCTTCTGCAACGGATTTGGGGCTTGACCAGTGAACTTGGAGTGACTGATAGATCTGATAGATCGAAAGGGAGTACCAGTACATCACTTCACAATAATGGGGACCTCCAACTTTGACCAACACTTCGGGAATTGAGCTTCAGAATATGTATCACATTGTATAACTGATTGGCAATGAATCAGGTTGAGAGCAATTCAACAAGAAATTGCGGGATTTTCGAACACTACTGGAGTGGTTTCAACGCAGCTGCCTCGCAGGCAGGGATCAAATACCATCAAATGCTAAGATCCAACAAGGAAACTTGGTCCCCTCTGGTAAACATACAAAAAGCTATTGAAAATGGTGATTTATAGTGGATTTATCATTTATCCATTAAAAATGGTGATTTCCCAGTTCGTTATGTAAACGTTTACCAGAGGGTAAATATCAACTTTGGATGAATAAACCCTGGTTGATGAATGACAGGGGAAAGCAAACAAACCACTTCGCCAAAATATCCTCCAGCTTATTACCTTCAGTAAACTGACACAGATATGGAAAATCTACCCGAATGTATATAGATCATGTCCAAATGAGAAAACTCTTCGATTTCCATAGCTACATCATGGATTCATGGTCTACTACTGGCGGCGATGTGTCAAGTTAGATTTTGAGTGTTGAAATCCCCATAAAATCCCAGTGGCTTATGGCTTTTGATGATTAATTGAGCCACAAGCCACAGTGGATGCTTGAGCCACCAAAATGCTGCTGAAAACCCAGCATTTTGCCGCGCGCAAAATCGCGGCCGCGCCTCATTGCCAGTGAGGATGCCCAGACCGGGAACATTGCCGTAGGACCTGAACGCGACAGGGAATGCCAACCCGGGATGCCATTTTTCCATGGAAAAATGTACCTTTTTTTATGGAAAAACGTGGAAAAGTTGATTTTATTCCATTTGAAGACGGTTCTCAACATGTTCATCATGTATTCTCCATCAAAATGTCAAGAAGTCCATCATGTTCGAATCAACATATGTGTTTCCATGGGAAGTCTCCTAAAAACGGAGCTTTTAAAGGCAAAAATCATCGAGATGAAATTGTAATTTTCCAGCAAGCCATGGTTGATTATATACACCCCGGTAACCACAAAAAACTTGGGATTAAACCATTGAGAATTGAGATTCAATATGAGTTAACCATTCTATATGCAGATTAGCATGGTTTAGCTCTCAATATTTGGGGATGCCCCAAAAAATGCTAGCAATCCCATCCTCAACCAAATGCATTCTCCAATAGACCAACAATTCGATCCAATACTAAACTAGGCTTTCGGAGGGGGTTATTAGTAGGAAGGGACTCAAACTGACCAGGCCTTTATGGACAGATGCATTTCCCCATTGAACGGATGATTTTGGCGGAACCCGGACCTGCCTTCATTCAACCCTTGGGACCCTCCTTCTTCTCTGTTAAACTCCAGATGCTGACCCTCTGTTGGTGAATTTCGCATGTTTGGTGGTCCAATCTCCGATTTTTGATGCCTCCCGAAATCCTGTGGTTTCAATCCTTTCTTGCCAACTCAAAGTAAGTTGGGATCGACGAAGATTCATTTGCGTAACGTACACATCAATTGTGCCTGAAAATGTCGGGATGGAAACCAAAAAAAATATAAACATCATATATCAAGATCATATCAATCATATCAAGTTGGTTGGTTGTTATATCTCAATGGTATCTCTATGATATCTCAATGATCTTCCCATTGTGGGATGGAAACTCGGCCCCGGGCGCAGGGGTCACCGACATAGGCGTAGCAGTTGTCATCGCCTGCAGTCGGTGCTCAACACCCTGGTCCCGGAAGGGAAAGAAAAGGGAGCGTCATGTGTCAAACAAGGCAAACAGTAACGATGTTTGTTGAAGTTGGTTTAAGAGTTGTTTTTTTCTAGGCTTCTAAAAGGTTTTTGTTGAATGATTTTCGTGGAATGAACCAAGCTCCAAGCGGAAAACGGTTGAACTTGTCCAGCCTCGTTGCCATGGATTGTCGGTTTAAGCCACATACCAAAAAATAGAGATTGAACCCAGAAAACTTCTGACCTTCAGCAGTTGGTTTAGGGGATTTTTTCACAGGAAAAACCATGGAAAACCCTGCGGTGATCCTTTATTAAAAATCATGTGCTTAATCAATGGCCATTTCAGGAACCGATTGATTGGAGGTACCTACCATATTTATATCCATATATGAGGCCTATGTTTCAGGCCTATGTAAGGGAATATCCCCAGAAAATATGGCCTTATATGATTATGGTACTAACGTACCTCCATTGAATCGGCTCCTGAAGATCTCCCATTGACTTAACCTGAGAATACCTGAGATTGATCCCCCAGCTGACCTCACAGGGTACATCCCCAGTTGTGGGCTTAGAAGCCCCGTTGACTTTAGATTTACCCTCTGGTAAAGTAACATAGCTGTGGAAAATTGCCATTTATAGTTGATTTAGAGTTGATTTATAGTTGATTTATAGTTGATTTATAGTTGATTTATAGTTGATTTACCTGTAAAAAAAGTGAGTTTCGATAGTTATTTTAGTTTACCAGAGTGTAGTTATTGAAGTTATACCGTAACCTAACTTGGCTAACGAGCTAGGGTATCACCCAAACATCAACCATTGTTGATTGGTAGTATCCCATGAAAAAAAATACATGCTATTCCATCAAATCCCATCGATCATTATATTCCCACATTATATCCATTGTCATTATATTCCAATTATATATTCCACCTACATGTACCAATTATATTCTCACTCTATTCCAAGTATTGAAACTAAGTCTTGGAATTCACCATCAAATAGTTGGTGTTATCTCCCATCACATATTCCATTTTCTTCCAATAAATCCTATCGAAACCACCATTTGGGGGGTTCCTGAAATGGGGTACCCCATTTATCATCAACCTTTATAGATGGATTTTCCATTCTAAATCAACCAACTTGGGGATCTCCCAATGGAAATCCCCATTTTCAGCGCACTCCCCGCGCTCCCAACAGCTCCCCGCCGCGGCACGAAACGCGCCAAACCCACGCCCGACGCCCGACTCTTGGACAGCGACGAAGGATGGATGAAACCGACCGGGTTCTTCACCAAAAATGGGTGATCCCGACTTTCAAATGGGATCCTAAATGGGATCATCTACCCTCTGGTAAACTAACATAACTATGGAAAATCACAATTTTTAATGGGAAAACTCACTATAAATGGCCATTTTCAATAGCTACATTAAATTACCAGAGGGTATGACAATATTTGAAATGGGATAAATGTCCCTAATCTTACTATGACATTGTAGTAAAACATGGTCATAAAAGGGAATTGTTGGCATGATTTCACGAAGATATCTCGGATTTACCCAACAACAAATAAGTTCATGGAACAGGATGTTTACCAGCCAGAATCTGGACAAAAATGACATAGACACCATTGTTAATATATGTTCATATATGTTAATATAGGTGAGTATATCTTCATGACATGTCCAGAGTGACTAGATTGGATGGGACAAATGGGACAAAAGACCATGGTACGATATAAATTGGAAATGTGGAAACCCATGGACCTGGCTACCTCCCTCCGGAGTGCCTGACCCCCACCCAAGTAGCGATACCTCGTGGCACACCGGGAGGGCCGGTTTGGTGTACAATGGATTGACAATTCACCATCATTTACCGAGTGACTTAGTGGTTGTTCAATGGGAGGCTACCCCTCAATTCAGTGGGAAAAGAAGATTTATGACTTTCCTCTCCCAAATAAGTAAGGCCACAAACATTTGTCCAGGATTGGCGGTCTTGCGACAATTGACAAATCAATACAAATCATATGATTACTGTATTCCTATCGGAATAATCTCCAGGATTTACCTCATGTTGACAGATTCAATTCCAAAATTGAATACCTCCTGTGTCCCCAACTGTCCCAACTTTGCTTAGTGGATCTCCCATGGCATTTATGTTGTTACGTATTGAATAGAGATCTTCCACGGCCAAACATCACAAAAAGCACCTGGCAGGTGTCACGGACGGTGCCGGCAACTTATTGAAGCAGGCATCCTCGGCTGGCACGGTCAGAAACAGCCAAAAAACGGCGAAACGTGTCGAAACGTGCATCAGTCCAAATCTTGGGTATTCTATTGCTGTGTTGGTTGGGTAGACAGTATACATATGTGTATAGATATCTATATATATATATGTATATTAAAATATATACTGTATATCTTTATATATTTATTCGTTTACTTATCTATTTATGTATTTATTGATGCGCTGCATATTACATACATGTAACTATACACTACAATCTATATCAGCTATCTCCCATTTCTTGTGGCGTAGCCATCACAAGCTACGCAGCCAAGCTCCGAGTCTCTTGTGGCCCCCCACCGCAATGTCTCTGATATCCGCAAACAGCTCGCTGCCGTAGCACTGGCGCGGTGCTCGGGTGCTCGGCGATTCTGTTGGATCGTGGGATACCCAAAAGTAAGAACCAGTGCCGACGATGCTTCAAAAACCCAAAAAAAGGGGAAGGAAGGGGTATAGAAATCTATCTTTAATCTATACATATCTATACATATCTATTCATATCTATTCATATCTATCTATACCTAGATTCACATCGTGCATGATGCAACCCCTGTTGAAAGTTGTTTTGCAGGTTCGAAAGCCCGAAGAAACAAGCTCTGCTCTCGGGGTCATGCCGTTGAATACGACCTTGTCTTGAAACAGTTTAAGAATGATGGAGGATCCAGATCAAAGCTCGCAGAGAAGCTGTCGAGCTGCAAGGCCCATCGCCCATCCCGACCTGAACACCTGGATCCTTGAAGTTGTTGCACCTTGGTGTAGCAAAGATCAACAAGATTCCATAATACCTCCACAGCTTCATCCTATCCAGTAAAAACTGACAGCTGGGGAGTTTTTTTTTGGGGCCAAAAATTAAGACACGCCACAGAACCGGACGCAGGAGACGAGCCCCAATGGCCCAATGGCACTACACATCCAAATATTTAAGTTGTAAAAATACCCAGTTCAACATATCAGTGATGAATGATCACACCATTTCCCTGAAAATCATCTGGGAACCTATATAAATCTGTATCATCTTTGGAGTGAAGGGGATCACCCACCATGTTTGGGTGAAAACCGGGGGTTATACTTTGAGTCGGTAGATGCAACGCATCAGCGCTGTATGTCTATCTTACCAGTTGCGATTTATCGAACAAACCCCAGGGTTTTTCACAGAATCGGTCAAAACGTGAAAAATCTTCCTGCGCTCAGCTCAAACACAAAGACACCTAAACTTTAAACGGCCCCAAAAAAAAGGAGCGCGGGCGATAGCATTTGTTTACAAACGTGGAACCATTTCGAAGCCCAAGTGCGTTCACAGGGGACCCTTCCATCCGTGTTTCTCAAAAAGGGAGAACCCCCTGGCCCCTACTGCGTTTCCCGATCTTTATCGGTCTCTGCATCAATGCATCAAATGGCCCCGTACCCCTCCCACGTCACCCTTAGTCGTTGCCATGGCTAAGGCGGGAACTGTTGCAGCTTGTGTGCAAACATCACTGAGGGCCTCCGCTCTTCATCCCGACAAAATTGAAATTTGTCTTTGGGGGTGATCATCCCAGTTCGAAATATGTTGAAATGTCAAAGCACCAAGCCTAATTGGTGGTTGAGCCTACCCCTCTGAAAAATATGACAACTCGTCAGTTGGGATTATTATTCCCAACTGAATGGAAAGTCGTAAAATTCATGTTCCAAACCACCAACCAGAACCAGTTCAGGCTTCTTGGCAATGTTTATTGTCACAAGCATTCCTTCTCATCGCGTGAAAAATCAGGGTGAACCTGAGACCAGTCATGACATCAATGTCATCATTGACTGAAAATGGACTAGGGACCCTGCAGGTAGATCCTGACCGGTGAATCTCGCCGGATCACTAAAACACGCAGCTACGGCAGAAACTGACCAGTGGCTTCCCACCCGAGAACCATTGGATCGTTGCTGGTGAACCTAATGCAGGTATGAGTTCAGCAAAAAAATATGGTGATATCTAACTTCATGTGGTACAACTGGTTGTTACAACTGCTAGATTCTAATTTTTTGAAGGTTTATCGAAGCCCCAACTGGTGGTGTTAGATAATTGGGTGTGACTTCTGGGTCAACGGTCCACCATTGTCCACCACTGTCCACCACATCAGGTCCCGAACACGTAGTGTCGACCCCATCTGTTCCAATACTCTTCCTTTTCCACTGCCTGGCCATCATTTTATCTGGAAAACTGCTTTTCGATTGATGATTACCGGTGATTTCCGGTGATGACCGGTATATAATGAGATGATCTGAGATGGCGATACTCATGGGATGGCTACCTCGTTGTTCTTCAGTTGTCCCGAGGCGAAAGCAGAGATAAATCTACAAATTTGTCATGGTGGAACTTCCATTGCCCCAAATTGCCCCAAATTGCCCCAAATTACCAGAGCCATAATTTCCAACATTCACATATCCGACATATCCTGTTAAAAACGAACTTCAAGGGATTGGAAGAAAGTCAACGATTGACGGTTGCACCTCGAGGCACTGCCCCAGAATGTCTTCAAGCAGGGCCTTCACCTAAGCAGCGGCTGAATGCGAGGGACCTCGAATTGGGATGTTGGGATGCTCAAGGACTGTACTTAAAATCCAGAAAGATAGCAGTTGGGGATCAAGACATCTGCAATTCCAAACACCAAAAAAAAACTAAATTCCGCTTAAATGTTTTTTGTGGACAAACACAAACATATTCTCAAGATCTCTACTAGTTATATACATGTGAAGCGTGGGTCAAGATGGTCATCCCGCTTCCAGTCGATGCAAGCACCAACTTATGCTGGGCGCTACCCACTGTTTCCAACATGCGGAATACCCAAACTTTGCCGAAGATAGATCATGAGATCCAAAATATCACACAACAAACAAATACGCTTGGAATTTCATGGAATTTCTCTTTACCATCTGGTTATGACTAACAGTTCGCCATGGAAAGATTCACCATGCGATGAAGTTCAGTAAACCATCTATTTCGATAAATGGGCCATCTATACCAAACCATGGCGAGCCCTGTTAGTCATGTCATCACCAGCTTGGGTAAATCCCTCTAAAGATCACCATTAGTCACCACCATAAAATCAAGAAGATGGTCATCCATTAAACCCATTTAAAGCAATAAAAAGCCATAAATGGGTTGTATGGTCATCAACCACCATGGCTTTAAACCATCAATTTTCCATGGCTTTTGACGGCTTGGGCTCCAGTGTTCCACCGTTAATTTAGGGCTCGGTCACCCTGTCCTCTTCCGCGCTGGAGGAGTCCGAGACCTCGGCGGTAGAATAGCCGTGGTTTTTCGATGGCCCATTTATCGAAATAGATGGTTTACCTATTACAGTAATAGCATGGTGAATCTTTCCCATGGCGAACTGTTAGTCATAACCAGATGGTAATAATAACAATAATAAAATGGTGCTGAATTGCATGGTATATCCATGATTCGATTCATGAAACACTCCTAGATTCGATCATCAAACTAGACTTCATGTGTGGTGAAAAAGTGTGTTTTTTCTTCCAAGATTCCAAGAAATGATCATTGAAAACACAATTTTTTTGGGGCACTACTTCGAAACAGCTGGAAAATAGATGAAAGTAATCTATGAAAAACATCATCAAAACTGATTGGTGCTTTTCTTTTCTGAAAGTCCACAAGTTACCCTCTGGTAAACATACCAAAAGCTATTGAAAATGGTGATTTAGAGTGAGTTTTCCCATTAAAAATTGTGATTTTCCCATTAAAAATGGTGATTTGTGCTGCAGCAGGATCCAACACCGGTCCGCACCGGTCCAGTTGAGGTCCGGCACCTGTTGGGCCACAGCTGTAAGCATCAGCTTGCCATTGGCAATGTTCTCCTTGTCGGTGTGGACGGTGTGGATCCAAGTCGTTGTGAAGTTTTTGGAACTTGATCATGAATCAATATCCACTATCTCCATATAAGATCATATAATAATATTTAATATATAATAATATATATATATCAATATACATATCAATATAAATCATCCACAATCAATATTGAATATGGAAATATGAATCATGAATCATGACAGTATATCAATATCCATATCCATATTTCAATTTATTTCATATGTCCAGAAAGCCATCTTCATCGGGTCAAAAAATGAAGTATCCTCACATCCTCCCATCGCATCTCCATTTGTCCAGGTACATAGCAGCCATTGAGCCATTGGATGTTACTTTTCTTTCTCTTCTGGGGATGCTATAGTGAATCTAACCCTCTTAAAAGAAAAAAGCTATAGAGGTCAAGAATCGAAGCACAAGAAAGTGATCATCGAAATTCTACAACGCACTTTGGAAACGCGGCTTTCTTTTCCAAAGTATGACAGTTTCACCACCCAAATATGGCTTTCCTGACCATTTTCCTCTAATTCTAGTCTTCAGAATTGAGAAAACGCTGGTCAAACCTATTGCTGCAATATTTGTGGTCCAGGAAAGTCTCCATATCTACGATCTAAAAATTCCTTGCGAAACGTTTCCTGACGAGACATTGCAACCATCTGGGAGTCCGGTGCACATAGAACTCCTGTACCTGGAGCCGGTCAGTCGGTAACATCTGCACTGATCAGAGGCATTCATTGCACACCTGTGGCGGCAAGAGAACCTGCAGTTTCTCTCCACACTGCGTGACTGCATCAACTTAGCCTAGATGGTCAAAATCTGTAAGTCAAAGTCTGACATCTTGACAGACTTGCAAGCTTACATGACTTGCATCTTACTGCAAATCGCGGGTTCCATGTGAAAAAACGGATGCTAAATCGCAATGCTTCAGGACTTGGGCGATCAAGACGATGCCATGTCAGCATCGTGGAAGCTAAATCACATCCGAGCTTGTTGAATGCCAAATCTGCAACTCGAAAGTCGCCATCTCCCTGCAGAGCTGCAACGGGGCTCATTTGGGCCAAGCGACGCTTTAGCGTCTCACGAACTCTGATGATCTCTTCTTGCTCACGCTTCACACTCTCTTCCCACTGAGTGTACTGGAATAGATGATATTTGATGTCCAGTAGAAGTTCCACAAATACAACTCCAGCATTGTAAACATCTCGGTTACGCCCAAACCTTGTTGGTCCATAAGGGCCCCACCCATGCTGTGCAACAAACACCTCGGGTGCTGCGTAACAAAGATTTCCTGTGTACTCCAGTGTCTCTCCCTCTTTTTCTCTATGGCCAATTCGCTCATGACGCCTGACTGCCGACTCAAAATCAATGATTGTCAATCTGCCGGCGGAATCAAAAATGGCATTGGGTTTTTTTCCTCCTTTGATATTACAATGCACAATGTCTTTGTGCCAAAGTGCGTTCAAACCATTCAGGAGCTGCTGCATATAGCTCACTATGCCAGCCTTGTGTCTGGGATAAATGTTGACGCCCAGATCTGGAAAAACAAAGGTGAGGTTTCCATAAGGGTCTTGGAAATGACCCTCAAGCTGCACCACATTGGGAAGACCTTTCAAGTCCTGGTAGTACATGTTCATTTCATACAACTGTTGCTCCAAAAGAGAGTCATGCCAAGACATTCTGCTGCGCAGATATTTCTTTAAAATCATGGAGCGGCCCTTGTGAATGCAGCGCTCTACCAAAACAATTGGTTCTTTGTGCACCTCCTCCTGAACATGGATCTCCTGGAAGTCAAAAGCTGATGGAGATTCTGGAACTGGTATGAATGAAAAACTCACTGACACTGTGCTCGAAATTCCCTTCCTTAGCAGGTGCCTCTTTACACTCTGGGCTTTTTCTTCAGCCGAGACATGCGCATGCACCTTGATCTTTTCCTTGATCTCTTGGTAAGGCTCGGCGCGCTGCAGTTTTCTGATTTCTCCGATTTGATTTCGTCCATACTTCACATAGCCATCGCGGCAGCCGGCAGGATACACATTGATGGTGCAGGCAGCCTGCATGACATGAAGGCCTCACGGAGAGCTGGGGCCTGGATCTACAGCAATGGGACAGGGAGTCGCGCTGCCTGTCGCCCACAGTGTTTGACAATGTCTGGTAGGTGGCTCAAACAGCTGCAGCAAAAAAAGGAAAATAACGCCAGGATGAATCGCAACACTTCGTGGTATTCTTTAATGAAGTGTGTGTGTGTGTGCGCCACAAGACCTTGCAAAGATTGCATTTGAAGCAAGGAAGAGACATCATGAATCAGAATCATCAAGGCTAATCTGGATGGTCAACTAAAGAAAGTCTCTTCTTCTTCACTTGTCCCAGTGTCTCAAAGGCTGCCCTCATCTCATCACACGGCATTGTCATGAGAATCGGCAGTGCTGGGTGGGCGCACTTTAGGTGGAAGAAGTTCTTCTCCAACCATTCATTGTTGAAAAAAAATGTTTGAGAAAAAGAAAAAACTGCTTTTTGGAAATAGTTTCTGAAACTTGCTGGTAGAAAAATGCCACCAACCCCCTCACGGAAGCGATCGGAGAACCTCGCTCCGGAGGCAGGAAGTGTGTTGGGCCGAGGGGTTCAGTTGAGACATACCTTTTTCGCCCAGCATGTGCAGATGGTTTACCTGGGTATCTCTTGGACAACGTGACAATGGTGTTGAAATCGTGGGGTATTTTGTGATGTTGAACTTATGTGACTTATGTTGTTTCTATGAGCAAACATCTTGTTGGCTTCATAGGAGGGGTCATGAATGGCACATGGTTGGTGAACCAAGTCCAACCAGAGAATGTTCAGAAGCTGACCCTGAGAATCCCCTGAGAAATCCACCCAGTTGCTTACCATTGTGGTTTTTGGAAGCCAAGATTGTGGGGGTTCCCCAACTTTAAGAGCCACCCATGCAAAAAGGGCCACCCGAGCCATGTTTGTTGGTTTGTTTTACCCTCAGCAAACTATAGATATGTAAACCATAAATCCATTCTAGTTAAGCTACTTACCTCAACCAACCTGCCTATCGTTTGGGGTGGGCTTTACTATATCCCTTGTTGTTTCCCGTGTACGTCCCCCGTTATTTTGCATCAATCCCCATTTAACAACCACCATATGTGTATATGTATATTTATTTATTTATATATTTTTTTTATTATTTATTTATTTGTATATATATATATACACAAACATATTGTATCACATCTTCACCATGTCATCCCCATTATAAATGGCTTTGTCTTTAAAATTGCGGCGAAAAAAACCGTCCTCCACGCTCGGCACGATTCGGGCCAGAGCATCCACCTCCAAAATGCAGATCCAAACGGAAGAGGTGAGCGCACCAAAAGATTCTGATTTCACTGGCAAAATATAGATATAGATATAGATATAGACATAGATATAGATATAGATATAGATATAGATTTATATATATATATGGTTTAATCAGTGAATAATTGGCATTCAAGCAGGAATTTGGGGCAAATGTTGAGATTTCGAGAAAAAAGGGGATGTCAGTTCCCAAATAAGTGGAAAAATCAAACCACCCACCATTGTGATGTTTCACGAAGTGAGAAAAATCCCCATGTCTACTACAGTGAATTATCCCCATTTCTATGATAGTTCTATGCCCATCATTGTTGCTCAACAACTCCCAATTTTGGCAAAGCTTCTCACAAAAAAAAAAAAACTTTTAATATCACATTCAAATAAAAAAATGGCTTGATTATTATGTCGGATGTTTTTCATAAATTTGGTTAGTTATATTATTATTGTGTATATATATACCCTCTGGCTATTTAACATAGCCATGGAAAATGGCCCATCTATAGTTGATTTACCTATTAAAAATGGTGATTTTCCATGGCTATGTTAAATAACCAGAGGGTATATCCCAAAGAATGATATAAAATGTGGATCTGCGCCATGAAATGCGTGAAAATTTCTTGGTACCAGCTCATTTGCACCACCCCACCACCAACTTCCGAGCTGCAAAGTTGGAGCGGTTCATTTGCACGTCCAACTCTTTTACCTCTGGGCACCAAAAAAGGTGGTAGAAATCGGGCCTGGTAGATTTGAAAAAGATCTCTCTTGGGAAAAAAGGACCAAAATTGTTGCAAATCTCAATTTCAATCCTATTCCCCGAAGATTCTTCGAGTTGTTACTCTAGATACACTCTGGCTATTTAACATAGCCATGGAAAATAAGCCATTTATAGATGAATTATGATGATTTACCTATTAAAAATCATGATTTTCCATGGCTACGCTAGTCATAACCAGAGGCTACTTTTGAGCTGTGAAAATATGCAGCTTGAAGTCATGATATCTCCCAAGAGTTGCAGATCACGCTGATGGCTTGGAGATCAGCTAAGCCGCCAGGGAGGACACGTCCGAAATTTCGGCCAGGGATGGCTACGGGATGCTCAAAATCGGTTTTTTTTCTGTGCCAAGAATCGGAAAAAGTCATTGGATTCAAATGGTGATTATTTTTAAAGAAAAAAAAACAAACTATTTTTTTTCGGTGGGTTCTCATCCGTCGTTAGGCACTCAAGATAGTGCAGGACCATCCCCCAAATCTCGGTGGCGACTTCCTTAGTTTTCCTGGTCTTCTCATGGTTGGTCTCATATCCCAATTTTTTTTGGTGTCAAGTATCAATGTCCTCCCGGTGCTGGTGAAAGCCTAGTTCCTATCACCACGTCTTCTTGCTTCATTGATTCTCTTCAGCTTTCTTTTCTTTCTTGCTGAAAATCCCTTTTTTGTATTTTTCAAACACCAGTTGCTTACTGGTGCTTAGCAGGGAATGAGGGAATGATCCAGAATCACTAGTAATAATCATCCCATTCCCCCATTCCCATCCATTCCCTACAAAGCATCAGTAAGTGATTGTAAATTCGGATTTTCCATGATGAACAATTCCCCCAATATGATGGGAAAGTCAAAAAAAACCCATGGTTCCAAACCACCAACCAGTTATTTTCTTGCTGAAAATCACCAGTTGCTATGGGCAAAACCACCGGTCAGCTGCCATCTCCGTGCCATCTCCATGCCTCCGAAGTGGTCGCCGCAGTGACTGAGCAGCTCTTTCCGCCTTCAGGGGAAAAGCTGGGGGGACAGCCTGAAAGTGGAAGATCCTGCAGAGGTACAAAGAGATATTCGACATTGAGATGTATGTGTATATATATATGTATATTATATTGGGGTTATATTAAATATTAAATTGGGGTTATATTAAATATTGAACAATTCAATACTGGTTGGCGGTTTTAACATGTTTTAACCATCTTGTCAAATATGAGTTCGTCAATGGGAAGGATGACATCCCATATATGAAATGGAAAATAAAAAATGGTCCAAACCACCAACCAGTGTATGTATATATATATGTTATATAATATCAATATATATATACATATATATATGTACCATAATGGGATGATACACATATGTATAGTGGAATATCCATATCAATGTGTATATACAGGTGTGTGTGTATATATACATATACAAAATGGGTGAAAGATAAATACCATTCCAGCAACCTTGGCCAAAATGGGGGTCATTGTACATCACTCGACAAAAAAGGCCAAGCATCGGATCGACAAAAAAGGGGCAACTTACGGCAACCTGGCATAGACCTTTTTTTGGTACCATCGGATAGATCTTACTTGCTAAACCCTCAAACTAGAATCATATGGGTTTGTGTCAGCATCAACCACCAAGATCACCAAGGGATTTGGGGCAAACATGTTATAAAAAAACAATCCCCGGCAAATGGCCTAATCTGTGTTTGAAGGTGACTTAGCCCTCAATTGATACGGTTGTAAAAAGCCACCGAATCTGCGGCTAGCGACAAACCATTCGCAGGAGCCACAGCGCCACGGGCATCGTGGACGAAGATTTTGTTATTTTACCGACCTTTTTTGAAGATCCCCCCACATCTCACAAGTTACGATTTGTTTCTACTTGTGAAACCACTATCTAAAATTTCCAGGTACAGTTCCAGTCACTATTTTGTTCACTGTTCTTTTACTAATCGATTGTTTTAACCACGTCCAAGGGTTCCCTGGCGCCATGATTCATCGCCTAAGGCCGTGTACTCCAAGGTCACCACAGGCAAAGCCGCCTGGCACCACTAGAGATTTTTGGACATCTTCAACGGGCCAGTACGCATTGAATCATTTCATATCATTTTCAACATATGCTCATTTGTAGCTATTATCTCTATATATTTCTAGATATGTCTACATGTATGTGTATATATATATACATATATACATATCAAATCTTCACTTAGGCCGTGACATGATTGATGCGTTTCGATGCCGTTTCCCAAGATTGACCATCAACTCATGGGTGGAAACACCCAGTCGGATTTGGACAGCATCAATGAATCAATGAGAACTACCCAATGCCCAGGCACTCAAACAATGACAATGTTGCAAGAACCCGTCAGGGACCAGGGCTTTCAGAGTAGGTTTCATGAGAACTCTTAGACCTCTTAACATGTAGCATGGCTGCCGCTCAAAACTAGGTCAAAGCGATCAAAACATGTCTGCTCATTGGTTGTCATCAACATTGTACAATGCTGGTAACTTACAAAATAAAACAAAATACATCAAAATACATCAAAATACATCAAAATACATCAAAATACACCAAAATACATCAAAATACACCAAAATACACCAAAATACACCAAAATACACCAAAATACACCAAAATACACCAAAATACATCAAAATACACCAAAATACATCAAAATACACCAAAATACACCAAAATACATCAAAATACACCAAAATACACCAAAATACATCAAAATACACCAAAATACACCAA
>Ga0126342_10001866_pt1 | contig 31286 bp, 31 predicted proteins | sample Cyp1metagenome_FD_92528 | JGI IMG/M metagenome (GOLD analysis project Ga0126342, IMG submission 92528) | Coral microbial communities from Lord Howe Island, Old Settlement Bay, Australia - Cyphastrea 1 metagenome | ecosystem: Host-associated > Invertebrates > Cnidaria > Coral ...
AATGTGGGGTTCTAACTGCGACTAATTTTAGAGCTTCTAACTCACGGAGTAAGAACCCGGCCAGATGTACGAAGTCCGTTTTTTTTTTCCAAAATAGGTTCTAACTGGGTGTCCGTCACTATATATATAATTTATATGCAAACCATTGCAGAATTCTAATATGTTATAATTGGATATCATATGAATACACTTGCATTTCATAGGGATAATAGGGATGCAATTGGATGCAATTGGATGCAATTGGATGCAATTGGATACAATGATACATAAACCATTGGGACATGCAACCATTGATGTTTGTTTAACCAGCAAAAATCGGGGGTGTAAAGCCATGTGGGAAACATCGTGGGGATAGAATGGGACGTAACACCAACAACATGATATTTGGATGTAGCACCTGAAAATTCGGAATTTACCCGCGATACATGGCAATTTTAATGAGGACAATGATGATGACCCAGTGGATGAAATGGGGTAGCCTGGTTTCAGACATCGATGTCCTTTTCCCATTGGTTAATAGAGGGCTGATCAGTGAATTCAGTGAATCAGCCCATGGGTAAATGGTGATAAACTGACCAACAGTAAACTTAGTAGCTTAGTAAAACTTAGTAAAACAATAAAAGTGTGCTGCTCAGATGGGAAGCAAATCATCCGAGGACAGATGTCCAATGGTGCCTCTGCTACAAGCCAACATCGAGTCAAATGGCCTGCAGGAGAAGTTTGCAATCCCTGCAGGGCCGCATGTCACGACTCGACCCCTCGTACTCAGGGGCCACTGGGTTTGATATGGATGTCCTGACGTGACATGCAATTTTTGTTGGAGCATCAGATGATCTTACAAGTGTTGACTAAACAAATCAAATCTAGCAAGGACCCATTCGGCAACACGCGTGGAACCTGTGCTTCTATGAACGGGGGACACTTCTCATATAAAGCTCTTTTCACAAAGAAGACCAACAACGAAGCTGTAGCTGGGTTTCGCGGGTGGTTTCCAACATATGCATTTCTCGCGTTTTGTTGTGATCCACCGGGGCTGGGGGGATTGAATAAAAACACTGCCGTAGCCTTTTTCCAGACAATGGGGCTAAATTCCTAAGTTGTTAAGAAATCCGTCAAGGTCCAGTTGCTTTAGAAATGTGGTTTCCTGGTCTGGCGTCAGATAGCCATCGGAATAGTCGTCGGATAGTCGGATAGCTGTCGGATAGTCAACAAAATAACGCAACAGAACCATATGATGTGATGTGATGTGATATGAAATGACAATCCATGAGTTGGTGCGTTGATACCTCTTGGCAACCAAACCGCATCGCCACATAAGACCCCCCGGGCCCAATGCCTACATATCCCATGCTGTCATGACCCCTCCTGAAACCACCATTGGGACCCAACCCTTGCATTGCAAGGCCCCGACCCCTGCATTGGAAGGCCCCAAGATTCTCAGATGATTTTCCCACATTTTCCCATTGAGATACTCATTTAGTTTGGGGATTTCCCAGCGTCAGGATCATGCTGATGCCATTGAATTGGACTGGGGAGATGCTCCGGCGATCTCTGGCATCAATACGGTGATTATGTCCGCAACTTGTTTCAAGTCGGTGAGGGCCTCATGAAGCTAGACCCAGGTACCCTGGTGAAGCTCACCAATGTACGTATGTTCATCTCCTCCAAAGCTGGTATTTCATACGTTTCACATCGTTTCATCCCCATATCCATAACAACAATATCAAGCGTGTTGGTTTGGTCCCTATTGGATAAGTGCCACCCCCTCGATTTTACATGCTTGGTTTAATCCCTCAGGATTGCGTGTATCTTCGGGAAGCTTGTCCCCTTCTGCTGGAAACCTTGAATGCCTTGGCGCCGGACCAAATTATCTGGGCCCAAGAAATGCGGGGCATTGAAGAGGACTGATCCATGGGTGAAAGCATATTGTTGGTGCGTAAAGCTTGATATTTCTGTTGCTCAATAGGAAATTTCGTTTGTTAAAATCCAACCTTTATGTTGGTTGAATCCCAAATTCTGTTAGTTAAACCTCCGTTTGCGTTTCTTGAATCAGGTTTAATCCCTATGTTGACCGAATCTCTGTGGCGGTTTTACCACGAAGATACCATGCAGAACCAAATCCTCCAGGACTTCAAAGAGCTTCTCCGTGACAGTGGCACCTTGTTTGAGGCTAAATGCGTGCTGTTAACCCTCCCCGAAATAGCTATTTCATGCTATTTCAATAGGTGAACCACTGGATTTGTCCCGGCTCTTCCCACCATTTAAAGACAAACCGATGCCAGAATCATATTGACACAACAGTGAGGTCACCAAAATAGATGGTATTTATGGATGTTAATTATCCCAAAAAAAGCACCAAATGTGAGGCTTTGGCCCATCTCCAAAACTGCTTTTCGGATATGTTCAGGGAACATTCGACACCAGTTGAAGATGTATGTGAATTGTATGTTTGTTCTCCATCACGCATCCGTGTGGGAGTTTTGACGCAAGGTTGGAGCATCCACGAGGTCAGACCGCCGGCTGAGAATGACTATGCGTGTGAGGACATCTGTGTATTCCAGATATTTCCAGCGGAGAAAAAGCGCGATGCCATATAATCAAAACGGCAGCCCCAAGCTGCAGTCCTCAGCACAACAGACATGTCATCAAAACATATCAAAACTTGGACATTGCTAGAACTTGTACTCTGAGCAGGCAGCCTCAGCTTTGGTTTGGCATCAGTCCTTGATTTGTGCTGGTTTCCGTTTCCTGGCTGCAGTTAGTGACCAGCAAAATACCAGCATGGCCTGGGGGGTCCATAGCTCAGAGCTGCTCAGAGCTGAGGTCGGGAGTACAAACTCTTTTCTGAAAGGACGGGGATTTGGAACGACCTTGGCCGAATGGTACCAACGGAAGCACACATTTGTTTCTTGTATCTACACTATACAACTAATGTCAACTAATGTCAACTAATGTCAACTAATGTCAACTAATGTCAACTAATGTCAACTAATCAACCCAAAATGGTACCAATCAATAAATTGTAAACTTCATCATCAAAAACATGTTTCAATGGGTGCAACTGGTCAATTATTTCGAGGCATATCATGCCATGCCCAGACTGCTGGAAGTTTGCTGCGAGCTCTCTTTCGCCATGCGGCGGCACGTCTTTTGCCCTTTTCCTTCTGAACGGGTTGTTGGTCCGCAGCTAAAGTTGCTCGAGCTTTTGGTAAAGATGAATAGACTACTTGATGATATGATGTAAATTCTGGCCTCTTGCTACAGCTTGTAGTACCTGGTACAAGTAGGTGTTGCACATTTGTGAGCTCGCTGGAAACCCCAACGGTGTTTCCTTCACATTTTGAAGTCCACATAGACTTAGAAAAACATGTCACAAACCGAGACTAGGCCGTTAGATCAGTTGAGATCCAGTTCCCATGAAAGAGAGTACTTTGCAACAATGGCCGCCAATGGAAAGGTTGCCGATGGAAAGGTCGCCAATGGAAAGGTCGCCGATGGAAAGGCCTCCAATGGAAGGGTCGCCAACGGAAAGGCCTCCAATGGAAATGTCTCTGTGGAGAGCTCCAAGGGTCCATGGGCCGAGTGCGCTGCTTGCAGCGCTCAAGGGCCGCGACCCCAAAACGAGGACGTCCATGTGATGCTCTGCAGTGGTCTACCTGAGGGTCCAGCTCCCAATATCAAAGCCGCCGGCCTGCCGGGCTTGTTTGATGACCTCCCAGAGATGGTCAGTGGACCATCCTTACCTGAAAAGGTGTCGGATCACAGCGAACGATGTCCTGAGTGGCTGGGTGGTGGTTTCAGGATGTTCATGTTTTTTCAAAATTCAATGGCAACTGGGATGATGATGATGATGATGATGATGATGATGCTGGTTATCCATCCCTGAGGGTCGGTTGATGTTTCCATTTCTACCTTGCCCCCCCGCTAGTGACTCGTGAATGACCTGTAGTTATATAACCAGGTACTAGTTACTAGTAAGTGTCGGCCCATGGTGGCGGTTTTTCAGCCCGCGGCCTGGTAGTTACAAGCCACTTACCTCATCAAGCACTAAGGTATAGTACTGTCTGGTAGATTAATCAAGTGTTGTTGGTATAATGAACATAGCTGGTTGATGGTATGTGTGGTTGTCGCCACGTTATATAGAATAAGTATGACCAAGCATATGTACTGGATGCCAGTCAATATCAGTCAATTATAGTATATTTGGCGATCAACATTCACTACAATCATGACCATCAGCATATCATTCACATGTTGTTTTTCAATCATCCATAGGCGTTCATAATCGTTAACACGTCATCATTCCCTAGAAAACACACACACACTCACGCATCATTACCATCCACTTGCTCCTTAGTCCAACCGCGGTGGATGGAGTTGTAGTTGTATACCAAAATTTTTACCGTGACCATCACCCCATCTAACTATAAGTATTCTTCATCATCATCATCACCACCATCAACATCATCATCACCACCATCACCATCATCATCACCACCATCATCATCATCATCATCATCATCATCATCAACCCTTGTGAAATATTAGTGAACTAGACACACTTAGCCACTCCGAACTTTTTCACCACCTCGTAGAACCTAAGTGGCCATGGTCGCAGGTGTTTGTTCGCTGTCTTTGATGGCCACGGTGGGGCCTCCGCGGCCAGAGCCTGTGCAGAACGGTTTCCAACCGAAATCCGGGAGGACAGGGCGGATGGAAAGATGAGGCTGGGGTTTGGATCGGATTCGAATTTGGATTTACCCAGTCAAAGTTGTGGCTTCATTTGATTTTGCGGTCAAGCATATATAGTGAACAATTGGTGAAAATTATATTCGACTAGCAAAGATGGAAATTTCACCAACAGAACTGTGGATTTGACCAGCAGAAATTTGGACTTATCCGGCCAACATGGTGTTACAAGTGAAAAATGGTGATTTAACGACCGCAAAATGCGGAATGGATCTCATTGGATTAGGCTTTGTCCAATCATGTGGTACATACCCCAGCTTATGGCCAGTCGTGATAGGCCAAATGGGTTTGTTTGAAACAAGGGCACCCCAAGATTTGATGGCTGATCATCTTCCCCATAAGACAACCATTTGGGGTATTTGATTTTTTTGGACAAAGCGATCTGGAAAACTAATAACTGCCAATAATATGTTTATGTGTTTGTTTTTAGACAATTTTGAAAGGACATCCCCACAAAAATTATTTTTTTTGTTGATATGTTGACTTCAAAATATGTTCATTGAGGACAGTGGATGGTTGACTTCAAACTGGATATCCCCCCAAAAAAATGTGAAAGCAATTGAAGTCATGGATATGTTGACTTCAATGGTTGGGGAATCCCATTGACTTCGGAAATCATCCATCATCGCAGGAACTAGATGCCGCTGGCCGCGACTCAGCAGAGTCCAGACGTGTAGCAGTGCAGGGGACGTACTTGGTCCCTCAGTTGCATCGATCCATGGTCCACCCAGATTTTGATTTGTTTCCAGCTTGGAAGTTAAATGAAGTCAATTAACAGTTCACATCTTCCGAAGTCACATGCAGATCATCATGTTTCCAGCAGTTGTCAACTTTCCAAAGTGATTTGTTTCATGAACTCGCATCCCTGAGGCCTTAGACCGGCATTTGAGAATCAAACTTGGACCCGCAGCCAGAGAGTGCCGCCTGATTCAATTCATCCACCGATCCATGGAGCGGATCATGGACACCCAAATCTTGGACCAAGGTGGGACCACCTGCGTGTTTGCCTATGCCTGGAAGCAAGAGGACCATCTATGGGGCATTCATTGGCTTGATCTTAGGATTGTTAGTCATGCATAGTCCTGCTGTTTCGAGAACTGCTGTGAATCTGCGAGTGCACATTTTCTCTTCACCCCCGGTAAGTGAAGCTACAAACAGTTGTAACACACTTGTCGAATCTACACGTTTTGAGGAGAACCCTGCCAAAATTGGTGTTCTTCTCGCGAACTTGGGTGATTCGCACCTTGGTTGCCGAGTTTAAAGCCTGGTGGTGCTGTAGAGCCTGACCGACACGCAGTGGCTCAAAGGGTGGAATGGAAGGTTCGGTGGATAGTTACAATATACTGCATACAATACTAATACATTATATATCTAATATCCAATATATTATATTGGTACACCATATTCTGATGACCTGCTTGTGCCTCAAAAAATGATTGAGCCGGGAACTTGGATGCTGTGATACCAAGAATTATACACGGGCCGTCATTGTGTTGTGGTCCCTTTGTGCACCTCTGGCCGCCAATACTCAGATGAAACCATTGCCACTGCTGTCCAGCCTGCCCAACTTCCATCTGAGGCGTGCTTTGGTTCTGAGACACAGCTGCAACAGTGTGGGAAAGGGTCAAAGTTGAAGACGTTCCATGAAGAGTTTAGGGGTTTGGAGAACTGAACCATCCAACCATGGCGGCATCCAACGTTTGACTTCCCCACATGGGGACCAAGGAAATCCAACGGCAAGGGCTTCGAGGTTGCAGGAGAGACGAAGGACCATACCCCCAATGCGCCCGAAGAAGAGAAGCGCATCAAAGCCGCGGGCGGGAAGGCGCACTGCTGGTGCAGCATCGTCAGTGTTCACCAGCTGTCTGTGCACCGCTCAGGTGGAAGTCTTTCCGGGAAGTCGGGTTCCAGTGCTCAGAGTAGATGGTGGGAACCTTAGCAGATCTTTTAATCACCGTTTCCGAGACGCAAGAATCAACTGCTGCTTACAGCTCAGGTTTCCTTGGTTGTTCCAGAGCCTTGGGAGACTTCCGATTCAAGGCACCTGCCAAGTCTGGACCTGAAGATATTTTGGATAAGCTGCACAGCCAGGAGGATGCTGCATTGCTGCCCGAACAGCAGAAGGCAATGCCGTGTATACCTCGATATTTTGTTGAGCTTGATGTGTTTCGTGTGTGTTTCGTGTGCGTGACATGGCAAAACTGTTTATGGATGTTTACAGGAACATCATGAAACATCTCTGTCAGCTGTGTGGGTTGCTTTGCTGGAAAGAATCCAGACATCGAACTAACGAACTTGTCAGATCTTGTGAAGGTCTCAGCCGTGCCAGAGGTCTATGATCCTTAGCAGCATTCTTCCGCCTTGCCATGTGATGCCATGTGCCACCCCAAGGGTTACTCGCTGCCTGTGATATTACCACTGCAAACTCCAGGAATTTGAGTGTGAAAGTGGAGATGCAATCGTATTGGCTTGCGATGGAGTTTTCGATGTGCTCAGCAGCAGCAAGGCGTGGCAAATGGAGTTCCCCAGATTCGTCATGGTTATCATAAAAATCGTCAATCCTTTTCTCGTATTTTCCGTAGACAGATATACATCAGTGGTATCCCGTAGCCTTCAGAGATCTGCAGAGCGCAGTGCTTGATCAGGTGGCGATGTGTTTTGGCCTGCACTATCAATTGGATTCAGTTGGGGTTGCAGCTGAAATATCAAGAGAACTCTAAAAGGAACGCCAGGAATCTCCTGAGAAATGCCAAGAAAACCATGGAAAACCCTAGAAATGCCAGGAACCCCCCCTTCAGAAATGCCAAGAAAACCATGGAAAGCCCTGTAACTTGTGCTGGGTCCAATTCCCCAAATTTCCATTAGAGATTTTGTTCTGCCAAGGCTGGTGAGTGCGGAGGTCTCTTCCAGCGAAGCAGCAGAGGCAGCGGCCAAATCCATTGTGAAAGCGGCCTTGGATGATCCAAGGCAGTTCCTTGGGATTCAAGGACAAAAGCTTATCAGAACTGGTTGGTGGTTTGGAACATTTTTTATTTCTCCATATATTGGGAATAATCATCCCAACTGACGAACTCATATTTTTCAGAGGGGTTGGTCAACCACCATCAACCACCAACTCTCATATTTTTCAGGGAAGTCAGGGAAGTCTATGTTTACCTTGGACGATCCCATAGATTCACTGGGTTGCAAAAATCGATGGAACACCATGAAATTCTGCAGCAATTTTTGGTGGAGCCCACGGATTCAAGGACGATCCCAGGGGATACTACTGCGTTATAAACCACTTACCAAGTAGGATGATCGTCCAACTGGAAAAATTCTAGAGAGGCAACCATCAGTAAGTTTTGCCTTCCATTTTAGTGGGGAATGGGTTTCTTTTGAAGGGAACATCTCGAGAAAATCGATGGAACATATAGTTGACCAGTCAAAATGTGTGGGAGGGGGTAACCCAGCAAATTTCAATACAGGCCACACAGGAATTGCCTTCAACCAGGGATTTAATCTGTCTGAGGTGGGGCATGGTTCTACTATATTCTATATACTAATATGTATGTTACATTATACATCATTGTACGTATGTGTATAGCGTATATATATATATAATATATGTATATACACGTAAATATGTATGTATATGTATGTATACATATGTATATATATATATATGTATACATATATATATATGTACACGTATGTATATATATATATGTACACGTATGTATATATATATATATATATATTCATATAATGTGTAGATGTACCAAGTTGGTCAAGATTGAAGATTGATGGATTTAGATGGCCTGAATAAGATCACCAACAAAATCAGCGCAGCCCAGGTGGGTGGGGGGATCGATGACCCGTGAACCCGCTGCGATTTGAGGCAAGACAATGTGACCTGCGTGGTGGCGCTACTGAAGTGAGTAGGGGGAAGCCAGTCTGGCGAAAAGACGCGATGGAAGGGTTCTCTTCAGGGTCTGCCTGGAAATGATGTATACCCCCAAATGGTACTTTTAATAGGGAAAATGATGATGCACCAATGGTTTTACTGTAGATGTACTGTACCCTATCCTTCAGTTGCAGCCTTCTTATTGTTAGTGCAGTTTGAATCACACTTTGATTTTTTGATTTGCATGGGACGATGATCCTAGTTGACGATTCAAAGACCTTGTGCAGGACTGGGCTCTCCTTTGAAGATGTTTGTCCGCTGGACGGAAAGCATGTGCCGCGAATTGCGGTGCTCCCTGGATGCTCGTCTTGTTTATCAGGCAGAAAAACGCACTGTCTCGTACCGTTGGTGGTCAATATCCCTCAATGACCACCAATATCCCAAGATTGTACCCACCATTATTGCTCAATTTCCCCATGATGGTTTGCGAACATTGCCTTTGTATGCCTTTGTTTGTGAAAGCCTCTGGGCTGGGCGATCGTCTATAGTACTTGGCCGTAGGCGGGCGAGCATGAGCCCCAAGTTCAAAGCAGATTTTTGGGATGGGCACGTGAAACACCGAGCAGAAATTGGATTAGTATGGATTTGTTTAATGTATCCCATGACTTCCCAATACATCATATAATATATGCATATATCATATATCATAGCATACATACATATTCATACATATAGCATTTTTTGTTGGTGAATATCTCCTAAGGAGATGATGGCGGTTGATCTCCAAGGGCTGGTTGTTTCGGACATCTGCCCAAGGAAACGAGCTGTTGCTCCTGATTCAGGCGCAACATGCTGGACATAGCCAGAGTTTAACGGGGATATATGGGATCTTATAGGATATATTGGGATATCATGGGATATATACATATATATATATACATATTATATATATATATATATATATATACAATGTAATATATATATATACACGATGTGTATATGTACTACGTATATATATATATATACTGTATGTATATATACTATATATATACTTTATATATATATATACTATATATTTATATTATATATACACTCTATATTTATATATAATATATATATATATGTATTATAAACATGCAATGCCGGTTTGTTTTCAGGATTGCTCCAAGTAATTTTGGCCACTTTTTGGGGTGAGTGGGGCATTGTACCTCCTCGTTCTCCTCCAGGAAAGTGTTGGTCTTGTCTACAACCTCAGCACACGGCAGCACTGGTCCAAGAAACCTGGGACATGAGTCAAGACACGGGTGCAAAAAAAGGAAGTTCAACATCCTGAATAATGATAATGGTAACTTATAATCCACATAATTACCTATGGTAATGTTAATTACCTATAATTTCCATGTTAAATTCACCATCCAGATCCATTTCGGGTAACCTATAGTAATCGCCCATATTCCCCGCATTCCGAAGAACTCTTGCGCCAAGGCCGTCTCAGAAGAACACCATCACATGGCCGAGGACTCCCTTTTTCAGATGAATTCCAGGGGATTCAGCACAGCAATGGTTCTATGCCACCATGCCAAGGTACATTACAAATGTATCACAATGATTTATATTGATTTATAATTTATAATGTATCATAGCAATGGATGAGAACATCCTCCTTATGGCATTTCTTTCATGGTCTTTCAGCTTGCCACTTTGCAGGAAAGTGACCTGTTTGGGTGCTTCTGGCAACTATGCAGTCCACTCAGACGACGTCAGCTCAACTGAACGATGCAATCCATGAGCAGACTCCGGACTCCCGCAGCTAGCAATGCGGAAGGAACCAATGCACACACCACACACCGTGGCGGGTTTTGGGCTCAAGCATACTTTTGCAGAATGGGTAACATGGTTCCAAGAGATGTACATAGGTGCACCAAGACTACGTTGAGGTTGGGAGTCATCAACGAGCTATGCAGAAGATCTAAACTTGCCGTACTTGTAAGTGGCTTCAACCCCAAGGTCAACCCCCGAGAAAGGCTCACATGGCCAATCTTTGGATATTGTCTTGCAGCACAGTAGGCATTGGCCAACTTGTAGAGTCAAATGCAACTTGGACCACACAAGTTGGCAAAAGGCCAGGCTTCTGTGAGTTGCATCACTTGCTTTTGTGACAAATGTGGTATGTTTCCACTTGGAGAACTATGTAGCTGCTATAGCTGAGTAGTTCAAGACGGATTCTCATGGATTCTCCACATCTGGCCGTAACCGCACGCGAGCCGAGCATCAGCCCGTTGCTAATGGCACCAAGCACATCGACACCATCAGGAGCTCTTGATGATGTGCAGGTGCCGAGTTCACCACTTTTGAGCAGTGGCCACTAAACCCCTGTTGGGTGATGATTACTTTGGGGACAATGCTACCCAATATGTTGGAGGTTGTCATCATATATCATCATCCAATATGGGAATTCCATGGAATTCCTATTGGCCAAGCACTTTGGTCTGAAGGTTTTGGGTGCCTGGAACTTCACTCTCCAAGCTGACACACCGTTGTACTGGCTTCGCTGTGGCAGATTGGACAAGTGAGCCAAGTCAGTTGTGTCTAGTGTGAGGGCTTTTGGGACACCAATGGACGTAGCATAGAAGTGTTCAACGGAAGGTTGAAAGACATGTGCATTTGGGATCATTTGGGAACTTTGGGGACTTATAGTAAACCTTTGTCTGTATTCATTTATAGATGATGTGGGTATACATGCATAGAATATGATCTATGATCCATCAATACATGGGGACCCAAGCGATCACGGCTCTGAATTGCCAGGTACCTCATGAAGTTTACGATGCACTTTCCGTGCCCATGTACTAGTGGCATTGTCCTCCATGCCGAGGCGTTGCGATTGTTGCCTGGGAGAGATTCTCAACCCGCCCAGGTGTTGTGTAACGTGATTTATTGATTTGGTAAGACAACAAGAGGTCTATATGGTCTGAGATTTGGAAGCGATGAGAGCGCACAATTCAGCAACTGACGACTTTGTCCCCCTTCTCACAGGCAGACTTCGGCGGCACCGATGGCGCTTCCTTTTGGGTGGAACGCAGGACTGGCTTTACCATGCTTTACCCCTCTATTGGAGAATGATGGTGCTCTGCCCATCCAATATCTACTGGCAGCGAAGGTGAACCCACACTCGACATGGCGACATGGCATCGGCAGGAAATCCGAGGATGGACAAGCCATCAAAAGGTACTTGCTCTCGGGTGAAGGATTAGACTCCAGGCCCGTGATGGTCTTGGTCGGAAGCAACGGTGTCACCAATAGAAATATAATATAAAAATCATGAAACGATTTCGAAAGCCAAAGGAAAATTGACAACCTCAGAAACAGGAAAGGATTTACTCTCAGTGGAAAGAAGTGACTATTGAACTTCCAAACCAAACTATTTACTCTCAGGTTATTTTGTTTTTTTCCTAAAACGAGTTCCGTCCCTGGGACGATCCTTGCTCGAGGCCCATCGTGACGCGCCAGTATGAAGACACGGACTCCGACAGCAAAGAGGAGATCGAAGTCTTGATGCAAGGCAATGGGGATGCAATGGGGCCATGGGACAGGACAGTCCGGGAGATTCACCAAAAATGGGGAGCGCTATTGGCTGCTAACATATCGATATACAATGAGATACAGATGTGTAGAATGATATATAGACACATATAGATACCACACACACACATTATATACAAATACAATAAAATACATATTATACACCCTACCGTCTACCTATGCCTGACCTTAAATCACCTCACTTGCGTTGTGTTGCACCGGGCCAGGTTACAATGGCGTGATTATGGCATCCAACTCAGCTCCCATTCCGGGTGTGTCTGGACATGGGGGTGTATCCTGAGATACCCCAAAACCACCAATTTTAAATATGGTTAAATTGTGAAAAATGATGATAAACCACAGGAATGTTTGGGTACCCTATTTTCCGACCAACGCAAGTTTTCCTACAATACTGCAAGAATGCTTCTGCTGGCGCCGGGGCCAAGGTTCAAAATCGCAAAGTGCAGTTGAAGTTTAAATGCAGGCGCAACAAAGGCCGGTCCCCAGTTACCAGTTGCAGCAGTTTCCTGATCCGCATCCAGTTGGAAAGATGTCGACACATTTCCTTGTTGCCTTTGCAGGCTCCATTGCATTCTACAACTCCACTCAGAGCGACCGGGACGATGTCCATTTTTCGGATGTGCCTTGGCGTTTTTGCAGGGCGGTGCGGCGACAAGTCCTGCCCGGTCGCTTGACAACGGAACTGCTGAGGTCAGGATCACTGCCATCCAACGAGGGCCCATGGAGATTGGTGGTTGGCTCGGGCAGCGTGAGCGACAATTGCTGGAGCCCCAGAGCCTGTGTTCAGAAGCATCCCATGGTCCCATGGGTGTTGTTTCTCCCTCCTTGAATCTTACCCAGCTCATCCCAGCTCTTTTGGCTGGGGAGAAGCAAAGATCTTCCACCTTTCCACTGGAATGGCTTGGAACATCTTGGAACCTTGGTCCCACCAAGGCTTGGTCGTGATAGAGAGGACATCGCTCTTGCATGTCACCTTGCCTGTTGTGTGCAAAGCTGGGTCAATTCACAGAATGCTAGTCGGTTTGGTGCTTGCATTTCCTTAATATAAAACATGTCCATTAGTTCATTCTTATACATTATTACATAATAATATCACATAATCATAGTACATAAATGGATAATAGTACATTTAAGTCCTGTTATGATTATAGTACATAAATGTACATAATATTTACATCATCATAGTACATAATAATACATAATATTTATTACATAATAGTACATATTTTCATAACAGGACTTCAATGGGACAATGATGGCAAGATGATGGGATGGGATAAAAAGCACCGGCCAGGATCCCACCACGACGGTCCAAGATGAGGACCATGTTGGCCTCAGAGCCGATGAAGGCGGTTGGTTTAACGGGGTTTAACGGGGTTAATGTCACTGGATTGGTTTAAGGGGAAATTTACAGGAAACCATGGTTTTTACCATCAAATATAGGGCTTTCCTGTAAATTTTCCCATAATCCAATTCTATGATAATGGGACTCGAAATCATTGAGTCATTGACCAAAATAAAGTCGATGGAATGCTGAAATTGATTGACATTGGTTTGGTTTTCAAGAATAAACAGCCATTTGTTGGTGCACTCATACTTTGTTATGCGCATAGCCATAGAACTGATGACTTGATGGACTGCTGCTGTGTGTCAGATCCTGGCGGGAGTACTCAAGTACTACAAAGATCGCACAAGGCACAGAGCGTGACTGTTTCTGCATGTTGTACAGGATTTAGCAGTTGGTTGAACGGCAAAGCAAATCAAGGGTCAAGTGAGTAGTGCATGTTGGTTGATGATTGGAGGTCCAATATTGGGGATGATCATCCATTCTGCGAATCAGATTCCTGCGCTGTGAGATGCTGTGAGTTTGCCTTGAGGCGTCGACTTTGCTCCGCCCAAGCAATTCCACCTTCAAGAAGAGTCGCCCGCAAGGGTCTGTCTGCTCAGTTGTGAGCGATGGAGTTGAACTTCAGGGACTTGGGTTTTCTGAGCCATCCAGGAGTTGAAAGTGGGTCGGTTAAAACGGGATTGGCTGATCTCCAGGATTTTCACTTTTCTTCTATCCAATTTGAAGGGTCAATAATTTTTGATCCGCAGCAAAGAATTCGCATACAGCTACATTGGCTGTTGTACGCTAGACAGAATGGCTTCCCAATGGGTTACCATGCAACTAGAATTCGATGTTACAACTTACAACACACATGGGTTTGTCTGGAAGCAGGCTACTCCAAAATCCACTATAATAGTTGTCATCATTTTCCCTATGACATAGCAATTTTGGGTATCCCATTTCCAGACACACATACTTTCGTGGGTTCCCATGCGAAACCGCGGGTCGCAAAACTGCAGTGCCAGGCTGCAGAGCAACGTGCTCCAAAGGAGTGCGCAACGACCTCAAAGGTTTGGGTGTTCCACTGAAAGCTGGGAACTCCATGATAGGGTATAGATGGGGATAGATTCTATGAATGGTGATGTATCGAGTTATAGTGACTATATAGATCTATATAGTGACAGTGACTATAGTTCCTGAACGCTGGGTTTCCATATCTTTCAGACCCCCTCGCCCTGCGGGTCCTAAGGTCAGATGTGGTCTTGCCGAAATCCAACCCATCCACAAAGTCTGTAGCCTGGACAGCGGACAACCTGTCGCCAGCGGACAACCGATCTCGACCGTTTCATGACGTTTCTGGATGTCCCGAGGATGGGCTTTAAGGGATCTGGTCAAGCCAGAGGAAGGCACCACTCAGCTGATCAGTGTTTTCTTGGTTGAAGGATGTGTGGTACCTCTAGTGAAGGGTCATCACAGTACTCAAAATTTCCGAACATTTGTTGGACTCACTCAACTGCTCTTTCTGGATGGTTTAACGCCATTCAAAACCTCTGACATACCATCCTGTCAACTCTGATGTGGAAAACCCTCCGTTTGCAGATAATTTTCCTAGGGAAACCATGGGTTTTCCACATCTTTTTTTGTTTACCCTAGGGTACCTGTAGTTTTTTGATCCCATCTGAAAGGGAATCAGCGAAGGTGGGTGGCCATTGCCAAGAATGCGCCGGCCAGCGAGAAGCAACTCATTCGGGACCCCGCTGCAGCTCTAGCTGTGACTAGTTGGTGGAATTGACATTGGGATAGGGATATCATTATATATAGTGGGGATATATCATGATATATCACCAACAATATCATCAAGTTGTTTCAAATATGTGTGTTTCAACATGTTTCAATCATATTTGTGACGATGATCCCCAATGCCTGTTTTTTCAGGGTGTTGAAACCACCAACCAGTGGTGTATTTGGGATGAGATTTGGGTACGGCCATATGTGTGGCTCCATTGCTGACCCACAAATGGGGTGCATAAGCATTGTACGCTTAAAACTGAAGGCCTGAGGGTCGACTAGATGACTAGATATTTGGAAAATAGTTAAACAAAGGGGGAAAAACGAGATCGACTAGAGAGAAGAAGCAAAAAGAAACGCGCAAAAACAAGTGATCCTTTCTTCGCTTGTTCTTGCTGTTTGCTTCTTATGTTTCCTTTTTTCAGGTGAAGCTGAAGAAACCCCGACTGGAAAACGCACACACTAATTGAATAAAAAACGGCAAGCTTGTCAGAAATGAACCAACAAAAAAAAGCGAATGGGACAATGACTGATTCACAAACAAAAACAAAGCCGGAAGAACAACATGGACACAGGAAAAAACTTTTGTGTTTTCTGTTTTTGGTGTATTGTTTCGTTTTTTTTTTTTTCGGAACGTTCGTTACTGCAACGTATAAGCTAGTTGAAACCCTTACTGTAGTCAAAACTCTGGTATCCCTGTGATTTACAAAGACAAATACACATAATCACATATCGCTATGGATGATATGATATTGTATACATATTTAATATGTCTATGTAGGCGCATATACGTCAAATCCTCATGTTTGCGGATCAAAGGTCGAGTTGACTTTTAACCTGTTTTGGCTCTTGCAGGATGCCATGCCCAAGCTTCAGCCTTCCAAGGAGTCCTGTCAGGCCATGAATGATTGGATAGGTCTGAAACTGGGGGATTCCCCCCCCCACTTTTCGCCATGGAAAAGAGGACATATTTTCTAAACAATCAAATTTTGGGGGAGTCTCCCAAAGATTTTGAGGTGCCAAACCTACATTTGGAGGTACACAATGTTCATCAATGTTCATCATGTTTTTTTGTCTTTTTCGATCCACCTGTCAGGATTTCATCGCAATGCCACTATGACAGCTAGGTGTTGGTTTGTCGGCACGAACTGCCGTTGGCAGCTGTGCCTCCGATATGTCCAGTTCTCACGACAGTTCGAACTCGATATTTTTTTCTGACCTGCCAGTCTTCAAATTGCGGGGTATTTGAATCTCAAATCTCAAGTATTGCTTCTGGTGCGAACTGGTAAGTGGCATCACCCCTTTGTCTCATTGCATGTATATACATGTTTTTTTTTTCGGGAAGTCAGTGGTGATCAGCATGGCTGAGTTGTTAGTGCCAATCCAAAGAAATATGGTTGGCAGTTGTTCTATTTTGAGCCTCATTGCTGGCTACCCTTCATGCTTTTCTGTGCCTGAACCTGTCTCTGCAATCATTTCGTGGGCTTTCAAGATAAGAATTGATGAAAAACATCAAGATGCTTGGGTATGAGCCAGGTGCGCCATGTTTCGCTATGAAACCTGGGGTCAGCAGCAGGTTCATCCGTGCGGCCATGGCTCAGAGAAGGCCAAGCCTTTCGAGAGTCAAGTCGTGCGAGGGAAGCTACAAAAAGGTGCCCTGCTGGATTTGGGCATCCACCAATATTGGAGTTTCCACAAATGGGAGTACTCCAATAGCTGGATGGTTTATTTCATGGAAAATCCTACTAACATGGATGATCTGGGGGAATATTTTAGAAAACAATACACCATAATACACCCATACTTTTGCACCATTTCAAACCGAAACCACAACGATAATGTATTGGTTGATAATGTACCAACGAGGAGCTGCCAGCTGTAACTTCTCCATCCTCTTTGAATCGGACCGCAACAAGCTTGCTCAAGTCAGAGCTTTGCTTGAACAAGAGTTCATGTCTGAAGGTATAACATTGATGGTATAACATGGCTTCCACATATTGGTCTGGTTCTCTTGCTGAAACGGAACGGAACGCTGATAATCACACGGGTTCATAGATGTCGTTCGGAGCCATGCCAAGCTTTCTGCCGCTCGGCCGACTTGTTAGTTTGGCTATCCTAAATCACCTGCACGTGGTAGGAACAACCCCAAAGACTGATGCAACCATCGTTGAGTCTTGTTTCTTCTGACTTTCTCCATTCCAGAACTGTTCCTCATTTGATTTGTGTTTTGATTTGTTAATCCTATCCCCCCAGCAGTCCCCCAGCAGTCGATGCAGCAGGATCCATGCGTTCCAAGCCGATGCGGTGAACACCTACTTGGCCCCGGAACCTCCGAAGCCACAATTTTCCTTCTTCGAAACTTGGCCATAACTGTGACCCATCTGGTGGTGAATATCACCCTAAGACTGGTGGCAAAATGGGCTATATGTCGAGAACCTTTCATACAGTGAAGTGTCCTTCATGATCCTTGGAAAGAATTGGATCGTAGCCTCACTATTGTTGGTTTACGTCCCGGTCCTGGATTGTATGTCTTCAACTGGCAAGTTGACAAAATGTTGTCGTTTTCAGTGCTTTTCGGTTCTGGGATCTTTGCCCTGCATGTTTTGTTGGTTTTACACTGCACCTCCATTTTGCGTAGCGTCTCACCCATTATATAATATTATATAATGTTTTTATATGTTTTTGGATTTTGTTTTATGACTAATACTAGTACATTAGTACATACTAATACGGATTATATAACATAGATGTTTCTTGAAATGAGCAAATGGTGCTACGCCGGTACTCCAAAACTCTTGGTTTCCCCATGTGATGTGTCATGATGTGTCTAAAAATGACCAGTTATCGCTCCTCAGAACTGGCTGCAAACATGTTGCGTGGAGAAGCCTGTGGGCGACCAGGCCGGGTTGGGGGACCGAGGAGGGCTATGGACATCCGCATGGGAAAATGACATGTTGGGAAAATGATAGGAAAATGACCGAATGACAGGAACATGCTGGGGAAATGGTCAATATGTATATACATATATATCCGCAAATGTTGGGAAAACTGACCAAAATGATGCTCGATATGACTTTGAACTTTGTTTTCGTGTACATTATTGAATGGCCAGTGAAATTGTGTATCTCCCCGGTGTTGGAAAACCTGTAGAGAAATGTGATGTGAAATTTCCAAAGGTGGCGAAAGTTGTTGTTGAATTTGGGTACCCTGAGTTATGAGCCATACTCTGTTTGCCAATGCTGAGCGGATGCAGAGTTGCAACTATTTATTGAATTGAAATCCGACTGGTTTGTGCACGATGCTTCAGGACTACCGTCTTCGACAGAAGGAAGAAGTAGTGATTGGCCATTTGCAGCAAGAGGCAGGAGTCACATTTGGACTTCTACAGGCAGAAGAGTTGCAATATGTGGGACCTTTGAAGGATGATGGACCTGTCATTGGCAGGTTGCGACAACTTTCCAAGCGACTTCAAAAGTGCCTTGGTACATGATACACACATGAGCAGTGACCCAAACTCTGTTGGTTCGTTATCATAGAATTATACCCCCTGCTATAATATGTTTGGTGAGTATCATCATCCATCATCATTCATCATTCATCATTCATCATTCATCATTCATCATCATCATCATCATCGTCATCATCATCATCATCATCCTCGTCGTCATCATCAGCATCATCAGCATCATCAGCATCATCAGTTACGAAAATTTATGAAACAGACAGCACGATGGAATGACATTTCAAGGTTTGAACAGTTTCGAACACTGCTTGTGTATGAATTCCAAATTTTCAAAGCATCGCTTGACATGCTGATTGTCTTCTTTAATGAGCCAATGACTGAGGAACACGAGGCGGCGTGAGTTGCAAAAGCCTGTTGGCTTTGTGATGAAACTGGACATGCCGCATGCCGTTTGAGTTTGGGCGATGGGCCCCTAATATGTTGCCCTTCAATAATGGGGAAAAGGATGGAAAAGGATGATAAAGCATGGGATTTCGGAGTACCCGACTTTGAGACAGACCCATTGTCCAGTCCAGTTTCATTTTGCCCCATGAACCATCGTGATATTTTTCCACGGATGTGGCGCCAGCGGGGACGGGCTAGCCAGCAGGCCTTGTTGTACAGTTACTTCAAGGCTGGGAACCCTGCAAAAACGCCAGCAGATTGATGCGATGGTCCTTTCACAGCTGTCAGCCATGCTTTTTGTGGCGGGCAGGAGGCGATTCCGGCCGTTACTGGTTCTGATCATCAGACAGTGCCTGCAGGCGCTGGACTTAGATTCCAAACAGATTTTCTAGTTCAGTTCCCATGCATTTTGGAGGATTTTGGCAGTGTACCTCCGGAAACATGGCAAATTCCTTTCCAAGTGGATGGCAGGACGCCGTGATAAACGCTGGAAGTTGCTGGGTTTTCAAGATGAGGACTTTGCTGTGGTGCACAATTCAGTTTCAGCTGTTGACATTCTATGAGATGGATGAGATTTACATATGGATCATTTTGTACTCCCCTGAAACCATGGATTTTCTGAAACCATGGATTTTTGATATGTTTGGTCTTTTCTTTTCTGGAGTATCTCACTATTTGACCACCAATTTTTGGGGGGCTTACCCAAGTTAGCTCCAGAACTGCCTCATCTTTTGATGTCAGGATCCTCGCACTGATTTCCGTGGAGGAGGCCTCCTATCATTGAAGTGCTTGCCAGCATCTCAGATTGCTGTGGTTTTGAACAAAACACCTGGTTTTCCTCAGATCTTTGCCAAGATGCGGAGTACCCCAGTACCCATGGGTTTCAACACGACAATAGGATTACAATAGGATGATTGTGGGATCCCTTGCCGATTTGGTGAAACCATATAAAACCCGTATACACAAGCATACTCTGTAGTCTAACCTGGCAGGCTGCAAAAATCCAGCATTTACTTGTGGATGATCTATAAAAAGATGAAGGGGGTGACAGATCTTGCTCATTTTCAGGTTGTTGGGTACCCAATTTTGACCCATCCCATATTCAACTGTATTTTGAACATACTTGAAAACATGTCCAAGTCCTGGGTACCCAATGTCGACTTCCCATGTTCTAGAGTATTTTGAATCAGGATAGATTGTAGTAACCCCAAAAAGATAGAAAAGGAATTCTTCACTATTTGGGTAGGTTTTTACTTTCTATCTTTTTGGGGGTCACTAGACAGTCCAATCCCATGTTAGCTTCCCGTCCGAGCCGAGGATTTGGATGATGAGGATGGATGGGTCGGTTGACCCAGCACTGGGGCATGAAGCCGTGGAGGATTGAACCAGCCATATTTTTTTAGCCCCATAGAAGTAGCCAATGGCCAATGGCCATGAAAACTAGGGGATATGATAAGATGCCAGTGAAATCCAGTGAATATAGTGAATGGAATAGGGGTGGTTTTCCTATGTTTTCCTCCTCAAATGTCGGAGAAAGCCACGTGTTTGGATCATGTTTGCTACTTTGCTGCCGAAAGCCCAAGAATTCTGATCGGATCCTTGGAATCCAAGGCCCAGGGTGGCCAGCCTGATTCACGAGAGCACTGGTCAAGGGTCGCGTGGTGGATTAGTTGAGGGATGGAACAGCTGCATTTGGAGATTGGATTCTTTGTTCCATTTAGATTATCCAAATTTAGACATTCATAGATTATCCATTTGAATATCCCATCATTCATAGATATTCATAGATTATCCCAACATTCAATGCGTAAATCCCATTCAATGTATATATCATTATATATCCGTTTATCCATTTGAATAAACTATGAATGGAAAATGTCTAAAAATAATCTATGAATGTCTAGGAAATAATCTATGAATGTTGTTGGAAACTGTTTGAATATTTGAACTTCGGATTCTTTCTGCATTCCGTCAGGAAACTGGGCCCTGAGCAGTGGTATCCATTCGCTGCTGCCGCTTGGATGCGAATGACAAGGGGAGATATAGGGTGACATAGATAGATATAGATAGATATAGACATAGATAGATAATGATAGATATTAAAATATTGAATAATATTGATAGATATTGAATTAATAGATAGATATTGAGATGTATAGAGATAGATAGCCAATTTGTTTGGCATTTCGTACGGATCAACCAGCATGATGGAAAGAAACCCACCTTGACTGCTACTCAGGCTGTCATCAACGTATGCTTCGAGATGTTGGTGTCTGAGAGGGGTTCACGAAGAAATTTAGCTATTCTACAATGACATACAACACATGTCTATAGAATAATATAGTTACATCAGTTACATCTAACCAAGCCCACCACCCTTGGCTCATGTCCACCCTGGATTGATGCTTCATCATGACTAGTGTCCTCTATTGTACAAGTTCACATCATTTTAATAGATGGCTTATGATGGTTTGCTGGAAGATCCGCGATTTACAGATTTTCTTCCCAGATTAAAACCTCCATTTGTAGGGGATTTCCCAGCCATATGAGGTAATCTGGTCGTATCTGGTCGTACAAGGTCCAACTGGCTCATGCTGGACCAACGCCGAGACGGTGGCAAGGTCCCACCAGAGGAGCTTTGCAACAGCCTTAGATGTCAAGCATGTGGCAAACCATGGTAAATAACCTTAAATAAACCTTAAATAAACCTACTGTTTGGGGATGGTTTATACATTTAAAATCATTTAAACATGTTTATACAACCCATTTATGGTCATTTGAGGGATGGTTTGTTTGCTGACTTTGCCACATTACTCTTTGTGCCTCAAGTTGTCCGCAGTTTTCCATTTGTTTGACATCCGATAGGTTCGCTACGTGGAATAACTAGTTGCAGATCACACATAGATGAGTTTGACCAAAAGTGCAGCAATGTACCTCAAAGTTCAATGGTTTCTCATGGCTCAATGGTATGTCCCACGATTTTCCCACGATTTTTCATGGCCCACATTGGGACTGCACTAGACAAACCGTAATCCCCAGGCACCGGATTCGAGTACCGGAAATTCGCGGAGCTCATGGCACATGAGCCGGGGAAGACAGTGGGGAAGTTTGATGTACAAAGATGTACAAAGTCAACAGCAGGATTAAAACATCTGAACCTCCATGTGTTATGTTATGGATTGTTATGGTATATCAATGTATATCATATCATAATATCTATAGTTGCAGAGTTTTGGGGGATGAGTCACACCCAGTGTCCTAGTGGGTTGATGCTTCTGGTGAATTTGTGGAAAAATATCACCATTGAAAAATCATCGGAATTCATCATCGAACAGGTCATGGGTCATGTGTTTACCAAAAATCACAGCAAACTCTTCAATTCCCATTGATATCCATTGATATGATCATGGATTATCATGGATATATTATGGTCACTGTTGGATAACTGTTGCAAAAAGTCAGTTATCCAAAGATATCGAGATCAGCAGGGCGGGTGGCACCTCCAAGTCCCAAGGCCTGAAACCTTTTTCTTGCTCGCAAGCTCCGCGGTGGTGGCGATGCATCAGGAGCTGGTGTGGAAAATCACCCTGATGGAATATTCCACTGGGTATTCTATTATTGAATATAATATATATATATGATGGAAAAATCTTCTATTATTGTATGATTATATGATTATAAATATATATATATATATTGAATATTCGATACCCGTAACTTAGAAACCCTGGCTGTTGCATTTAGTATCATTCAATCATCTTTTTGGGGTCGTGGGAGAATGTGTTTGATGGACTGGGATCACCGCAGGAGTGGTGCTCCAAGAAGTACTCAGTCTTGGAGCCCGACACTGAGTCACAGCGAAGCTTTGTGGGGCTTCAAAATCAAAGACCCCGATTCCATGCATGAATAGATTCAATACATTTCACCAGGATGTATACATATATATATACTGTATATCTATCTATCTATCTATCTATCTATCTATCTATATATATATATATACATTCAACTTGGGTACACATCACACAGGGGCAGAACATATATGAAATTCTGGAGTTTGTATAACTTCTGATGGTTCAGGTTTCGCAAATGCATCCGCGTGGCACTGAAGCGAGTGGCGAGCTTTCTGTCACTGGCGGGGAAGGAGCGGACCATCCAGGAATTGGTGGACATGTTGCGTGAAACCCTGGGAAACCAGTTTATGTTGGGCAAAAGTTGTATGAAAAAGGATGAGCACACGTTAAACCCAACCATTGATACAATTCTTATCAATTCTGCAGCATTGTTAAAGTTCCGACTATTCTACTTGTGCTTCTCAGATAGAACTGGCGCAGAATCAGTGGGGACGAAGTTTCTACTGTTTCCATGTGAGATTGTCCGAATATTTTGGGAGAAAACCCAAACTGGATGGTTTATCAGTTTATCATGTTTATCATCAGTTTCCCAAAAAATTGCACCAGATATACCCAGTATATCATGGTATACTCCATGTTTCGACACCATTTTCCTCGCAGGAGCCGGTTGAGAAGGTCCTGGATGACCTCCGCCAAACTTGGGAGCTGCCCGCAGCAAGTCGCTCACCGACCTTGGAGGATTTGCTGCGGATCTGACGCTTCCGAGGGCGGGAAGATGCGGGAAGGGCAAAAATTAAAAAGCCGTGAAAACACGCGGCTTTGGGTGGTACTAAAGCATAGTAAAGCATAGTAAAGCATAGTAAAGCCATGAAATATATGAAATGCCATGAAAAATCGCAGCTTTCAGTGATTTTGAAAATCAGCCATGCCATGTTTGTTGTGCAACCAGTGGCCCATGACCAATACCCATTGCCGATATTGGCAATAGCGCCTCGGTGAGCGTTCACATCTTCCGAAGCCACCGATCTTTGATATGTGGGTTTGTTTGAAAATGGGGACTACAAAATGACTGTTTGAATAGGGACAATGAGGTGAAACCATGAAATTTCTGGGTGTTTCAGACAGACCCATATGATGCCATCTCATCCTTAAGGGTTGAGATTTTCACCATAGGGTCTTAGCTGTAGACTCGACGACTGGACGACTCGACGATGCAACAGTGACAAGCTTGAAAAAACGTATGCTGCTGGCTGTCAATGTACGTACGAGTCAGAATTGGGTACACGCAAACTTGGATTGTTCACTTGTTCACGCTAAAGAAATTGATCAGTTGAGGTTTCTGAGATTTTGACTAATACCAGTTTAATTTTAAATAATTTTATATAATATAGTTTAATACCAGAATCTTTGGACATGAACGAACAGAAAAACACAGCAATGACCTCAGAAGAGTGTTTCATGGACCTCCAGTGCGCTGAAGGTCTTTGGCAGTTCAGGCTTGGGACAGCTTGACGTATTCAGCGTTCAGGACCAAAAGAAATGCAACGTGCTCAGGTCACTTGGGTTGTCACTTGCTTCTGAGAATGTAGCCTCTGCCGCTTCCGCAACTTCTGGTTTTTTTTTGGCAGATTCACAGCTGAGGTCAGTCCTTGACATTGGAGGCTTGGAGCTTTGAGAACGGTGCGCAAGAGGAATTTTGCTGCTTTTTGTCTGAGAATTTAGGGGAGAACAAGTGGAAGAGGGGACACTAGAGAACTTGTCATACTTGGGCTTGCAGTTCCAGCTGTGATTACATACAGTACAGTATAAATATATATATATATATATTATATATACATACAATATTATACAGCCATAATATGCCATAGTCATATAATGTCATATATCAGTTGTTTCCCTTGTTTCCCAACTTAAGGGGGTAATCATCCCATGTTCGATCCGTCACAGGCAGGGCCGGGGCCGTGCCGCCAGGGAACCACAACGGCCATGTCAGACGCCAGCGGTCGATTCCTGGTGGCGCTCGAGACCTCGGTGACCTGTCTCAAGCCCATCCCTTTCGAACGCCAGGCCGGGTGGCCGGCTGGTGATTCACTGGTGACACGGTCCATGTAAAGGACATGTAAACTGTATGTAAACTGTAAGATGTTGGTATATTTGAGGCCATGAATTTCCTGAAGTCCAAGGCTAAACGTGGTTTAGTTAGAGATCTTCCCATGTTTTGCTTGTTACATCCCAATACATCCCAATTCTTCTTGGTCCTTTGCAAAACCTCAACAGTTGAACTAGATCTGAGATCTGAAGGTGAAAGAGCTGCTGCTTCAGGCATGGAGATAGTGGAGTTCCAAATGGTTCCAATCTGGGTTTCTGAGTGTCTTTGAGAAGTGCCAAATCGATCCAAATCGCTGAATCTTGGATAAGGAATAATAAAAGATACAAGTTCGCATGCTGCTCCGATGAGTTCAGGGAAGGGCGACGCCATAGCCAGTGAAAATGACAACTATCCACGGTGCCCTGTGGATGCACCTGTCGGACTAAGAATCAGCTCTGTTGTGATATGAGTAGAAATTACACTCACAATTTATCACAATTTGGTGTAACTGTAACTTTGCAAATCGACTCATCTTCTTGGTCTCTTGGGTTCAACATAAACAGCCAGCAGCTGGAGACCTGCGAGGTCAGAACCAATGATGCCTTGGACTTGATCAATGCAACCTTTGGCCTGAGACTCAAAGTTGGATGTCGAGATGCTGAGAGGATGCTGCAAAGGATGCTGTGAAGTTTTTTTGGAGCTTTGCAGGATATATCATTGTGATACATTATGAGTCTGATATATGATATATTTACTGTACGATACATTATGATACATTATGATACATTATGATACATGATACCATACACTCTAACATTTAACATTGATGAGTTGTGTCGGATAGGATCAGGATCAGCATTGAGCATTGACAAAGCTGAAGGTCCCGAGGACCCTGAACGACAAGTAGAGCTGGGGCGCTTTCACGCTATGGCTGGATGGGCAGGGAGCCCATGTTGGTCACAACCATCAGTCACTGAATCGCGACCTTGGAGCTTGGGTGGCACAAGCTGCCGCTTCCTTCATGTTCAGGCCCTCTTCAGAGATTTGCAGTTTCTGAAGGCATTTCAGCATTTCATGCGCCCACCAAGAGCACTGCAGCACAAATCATGCGCTGCATTTCAAAGCTTCGCGCTTAGTTTCGCAAAACTCTCGAGTTTCTTGGCAGGTACTCCACTCACTTCAGCGTTGAGCATGTACTACTTTTTTGGCGCCACTGGGCTTACATTCCTTTCACCACTGGCCACTGGTCAAATGGAGCCATCTCGGTGCAGATTTTCTGGGATGGGAGCTTTCAAGGTCGATATCTTCCTGATGATTGGAAGCCTCCCGAGATGAGGACAGACTCGGCTACGCGGCTACACCCGAGATGTAAATCATTATATATATATACGTAGATATGCTATCTAGATATGCTACAGGTAGCGCGTGTTTGAATACTTTTGTTTTGAACATCAGTTGAGGCAGGAGGTTCAGCCGTGAATTTTCAGCGCATGGCCTGCAGGAATCCTGTTGACGGCGCTCCAGAGCCGGAGGCCTAGGTCACCATTGGTGATTTCAACATATCAACAACTCATATTCTGAGGTTGAAACATGGTGAAACCAGTATCTTATACATAAATTATACATGTATCATATATATATGTATATATATATAATTATGTATATATATATATGTATATATATATGTATATATATATGTGTATATATATATGTATATTCTACAATATGTTGATAATCAGATATACATAATTCAGATGTGCCTATGTTTAAATCTCGATTTTTTCCGGGGTCATAATTTGCAGCTCAAAGGGATGGAGCCTTCTCAGCCAAAAAGGCCCTGTGACATCAGCGACTTTGTGCGCGCCCGACTGCAAGAGAAGCAACCCTCGGAGGCCCGACTGCGCGCCGCTGGTTCAGCAACTGCTGGGGGATGTAAATTCCCCTGGGATGATGGGAAAATTTAGAAGTACCATGAAATACCTATGAAATACCTAGAGACTTGTAGTTCCTGGTAAAACCCATGGTTGTTCTATGTTTTTCTCGTAGATGTTTTCTCAGATCCAGCCATTGAACAGATTGGATCCGTCAAATCGATCAAAGACGTCTTTCAGGGAGGGAATCCACATATATATATATATACATATATATATACATATATATATATACATATATATATATTATATGTTTTTTTGTTGAGCATAAAATTATCAGGCTTGGTCCCAAAAACTGTTGGACAACGATGGAGTCCCAAGGCAGGTGATGCGGTCGTCTCCGCCAACGTCGGCTTGGCCAATGCAGCAAGGGGACTTGGCGATTTGTTTTGCGCGGAGGTTGGGACTGACGCCCGTTGGTACTGAGGAAAGCACTGCAAATACGTTGAAATATGATGAAATATTTGGAAGCATGCTTGGAAACAATCTTGGACAGTTCTTATCATGTCTCATGAGTTGTGTCACGATGAACAACGATCAACTGCCAGCAAATCTCTGCTGTCTCTCACTGCACTGGGGCTCAAGATCTTTGCGCGCGGGGACCAGTGTAGCCGCGCAGAGAGACATGGGGGGTTGTCAAGGCAGGCTCCGAATCAAGCAAGTTGAATCCAAAGTCATCCGAGGTCTACATCCTTCTTTTCCCAAGTATGGCTGAAAGATGTTTTTTTTTGGGTACTTTCCCTTAACTGTCCAGGTAAGCCTGCTGTGGCAGAGACCAAAGCTCCGCCCAAACAGCGGGATTCGAGTACCATCAAGAAAGACATCAAGGTGGGGTGCATCTTGCTGCATGGCCTTCCCGACCGAACTGTGCTCGTTTTTGTGGCCTCAGGATGGTGGTATCGGCTATGCACAGTTCATCATTGAGAATACCGGAAAGATAGCAGACCACTACCAGATGGTCTGACGCTTATGACATCACATGAAATCATATTTTTGGATCTCTAGAAAAAGGCTCTCACAGCTATGTCATTTCGAGCCGCCCTCAGATTCAACAGACTCAACATTCCAAGGACAAGAAGAAGCTTGGTGAAGGATCCTATGGTTCCGTTTCCAAAGCAACTAATATCTCTACAAAGGCCTTTGGGGTATCGATGATGCGAAATCATGCTCGCATAATTTCACATTATGTTGGCCAAGCAACTGCATATAACTGCATGATTCATGACGTCATGACGTCTCGATTAATCATTGTAACTCGATGTGCCAATTCATACCAGGCCATCCGCGCGGTAAAGACCATTTCCAAGTCGCAGATGAAGAACATCGAACGCTTCAAGCAGGCGCCCAATGTTCAGCCAGAGATCAGATTCGAACGCAGAACGGTTGTCATTCGGGGGGCAAAAAGAAAAGGGTCAGAGATCAGGAGATTGCCATCATGAAGATGATGGACCACCCCAACATCATCAAGCTCTATGAGTCCTTCGAGGATATTAGGACTGGCCATGACCTGGATTTGCAACATGCAGATATCATCAGATATCACTATCTAGTGATCCCTTTGCTACCATCCTTCTGGTGATAAACATTCATATCATTCATAACCAGCTGTTGTCAGGGTACAGTTTTAGTCGCTTTCATCCATAGCCATTGGGTAAAGTGGGTATCCCCAGAATCCAGCTGTGTATCATTAATTTCCCCATTAGTGGCTTTTCCACAAAATCCATGAAACTCAGTGCTTAAATCCTATCTTTGAAGGTCAAATCCCTATGTTGCTTTGGTATGCTTTGGTTCAACGTCCCTATGTTTGGTGGATTTTGGTGGTTTTTGTTTTCCCTTTTTAAACATGGCAATTCCATGGCAATTCCCAACAAGTCAGCATTTTGTGGCAGAAATATTTACCTCGTCATGGAGCTTTGTGCTGGTGGGGAGCTCTTCGACCGGATCATCGAATCTGGACATTTCTCCGAGGCGGGGGAAGGAAGACTTTCCCCAGTGGATGTTGATGTTCAGAAAGTTCACTTATTGTTTATATGATTTTATATGTATACTATATGTATACTATATGTATACTATTAATCAATGGTTGTTATCAGATTACTGTATCATTATGTATCCATTATCTTACACTATATTATGTGTGTGAATAATATGCGTATTTCCGTTCATACTGGTATATCTATGCCTACTACATAATTATATAATGGATGGAACTTGTGTTGCCGAATCCTATTGTTTGTCGACTGACGAGTGGATATGGAAACCTATGGAAATCGGTTGATGTTTAAGTAGAGTTCAACAGTTCAACTTGACTGTCTGGCCCTTTGACTGCAGGTGCAAGCTGCAATTCTGATGCAGCAGATTATTCGCCGGGAACTCGCGATGAGAATTTAGAAGAGAGACGGTTTTCGGAAGAAAGTCAGCTTGCTTTTGCTCCAGGGGTCTGTGGTGAAACCACAAATGTTGGGTTTCGGCCCAGGCGCCATCTACTACATGCACGAGAACAAGATTGCTCATCGGGATCTTAAGCCCGAGAACTTTCTGTTTATGACCAAGGTGCGTCGGCCGATGGGATGATGGGGATGCTGGGGATGCTGGGGATGCTGGGGATGCTGGGATACCAGACATCACCAGACATCACCAGACATCACCAGTCGGTTACCGTATAGATTTCACGACGGGCTTCCTGCCGCTCCAGGATCCGATTGAGAAGAACTTTTTGAAGATCATCGATTTCGGATTGTCGTGCAAGTTTACACCGGATCAGGCCAGGCAATTTGGACATAGCACCAGCGTTTCCCCACCGGACTGGCTATGTGCCGTTGCTGAGGCTCTTACCACAAAGGCTGGTACCCCTTATTACGTCGCACCACAGGCTGGGCTTCAGCGAGCTTCAGTATGTGTAAGTTTGATGTTCAATAGTAATACTATGTGTAAATTCCCTATTAAACTATGGTTTCCAGGGGGTGTCTAATGTTAGGGGGATGGGATTAACAGATATTTGGAGAGCTTCTTACTTTCTCAGCCTGAGTGTTGGTTAAGTATGGCTATTTGCTTCAGGATATTCTACTTGGGTGCAGTTCCGCTTCCCATTGGATGTACAACCATAGTTATAGGCTTGGGGTTATGTCCCAACTGATGGGGGTAAGAATCCCATGGTTATCTCTGGTTATCTCCGTTGATACGTTGATACTCTAAGTGCAACCCCGTAGCGGGCCAACCTTTGATTTGGTGCGAGGTGTTGGCAGGGAAGTACGACCAGCAGTGTGATATTTGGAGCTGCGGTGTGATCATGTACGTGCTTACCTTAGTTGCCACGTTTTTATCGTTTTTTCCTGGAATGTGAAAGGCACAGATTCTGTTCATTCGAGTTTCACTCCAATTTGTTTCTTGCACCAAGCTGAGCCCCACAAATTCATGCAAATGATGCATATTAGTGGTCTTGTTTGCTTTCTGAGGTGCTTCTGTGTGGTTACCCACCATTCTTTGGAGAGACAGATGCGGATGTGCTTGCAAAGGCTCAAACTAAGTCCTTGTCTGTCGCGTTTCTACCACAGCTGTATCCTGCTCTGAAAGCAAACTCTTTGTGTGGTTCTCAATACGGAACTCGCCAGGTGCGATTGGGCAACTTCAACTTCAATCCTGCAGACTGGAAGAACGTGTCAGAATCTCAGGGATAGATTTGATTGTAGTATGCAGCTGGGCAACTGCAAGATACATCAAGCTAGTTCAAGACATTAGGTAAATCATTGCCACAAACCATCCCTATTTCAGAGCTGTTTCACATTCTGGTTTACTATGGTAAACACCAGTGTTTACCAGTTTTTTGTCGCCAGGTTCCCAGGATTTCCCAGGTTCCCAGGATTTCCCATCGAGGTCGGATGATGCCAAAAGCCTCATCCGATGGATGCTGAAGATGAATCCACGTGATCGCTACACAGCTGAGCACCGCACCGAGAAAAGGGATGACCGAATTTTGGAGCAGTTCTGACCGCACCGAAGTGCAATCAAGTGCATGTGGATAAATGTATAAATGATGATAAATGAGGATAAATGAGGATAAATGAGGATAAATGAGGATAAATGAGGATAAATGAGGATAAATGAGGATAAATGAGGATAAATGAGGATAAATGAGGATAAATGATGATA